>Ga0172371_10004480_pt1 | contig 21086 bp, 23 predicted proteins | sample Lak12m_FD_114543 | JGI IMG/M metagenome (GOLD analysis project Ga0172371, IMG submission 114543) | Freshwater microbial communities from Kabuno Bay, South-Kivu, Congo - kab_022012_12m | ecosystem: Environmental > Aquatic > Freshwater > Lake | place: Democratic Republic of the Congo: South-Kivu... | reverse complement strand
TTAGTGTCGTAGATGAATTTGACAAAAATTGACTTAAATTATTTAATATATACAATTAATTAGAATTAGTTTTTAAGTTCTTTGAAATATTGGTTCAATTGGTTCTACGATGAAGTCTTGAATCGTAGGTAAAATCAATAAAGCGTTTTCGTCATTTTGCTGTACTAATCCAGATTTGATTAGTAACTTGTCTGACGAACAAGTTTTAGTAGTATATATGTTTAAGAACATCTACTTTTGCTTCTATGAACAAGCCTCTGTAAAGAGTTTTTCAAGTTATCTTGAAAGAAACAACTACATCTTTAGTGTAGTTGTAGTTCATTCTAAATATGTATTCTTCCAATTATTTTCTACAAAATCCCAATGTCTTTCATCAAGAATATTAAATTGGATTTCTAATCCAAAAACGGTTAGATTTAATGCAAAACCAGCATGATCCATTCTTCTGTTCCAATAAGTAGTAAAGCTAAAATAATCGCCAAGAATTGTTAAACCAATCTTAAAATAGTAGTCGTCACTAAACAATTTAAAACTCACTTTTAATAGAGCAAAATAATTTAATCCTGAACGACTGATTTGAAAAAATAGCTCTTTATTAAGAGTTATTTTTTTTTCTTTTAAAAAAATGTTACTCATAGTAGGCCTCCTTTTTGAATTTAATAATTAACAAGGTTCTTTTAAAACCCATGTTTTTCTTTTCCACATTTTCCAAAATGTCAAACATTCATAAAATAGTAACGGTGACATGAAAATCAGTGATATTATCATCATTCCTTTAATCTCTGGAGTATGTCCGTTTTCTGTAAAATAATATGAGATTATTGGTAATAATATTGAAAATAACGTGATAATAAAGCAAATTAAAGTTCTTAAAAATGTTATTATATATACCATATATTTATATATTAATTTTATTAAATTTGTTTGAATCAACCGCTGAGTAACATCCCAGCTATTTGTTCTTTTGTAAAATGTATTTTATTCACTGATCTATAGATAAAATCTAACAATTCTAGATTAGAAATATTCAAATATCCTTTCTCTGTTTTTGATGAATATTTTACACTATAAGAGCCAATCGGATACTCCAACGGTTTTACAGCTAGAATGTTAGCATTATCTATTTCCAATTCATATTTTAAATAATCGTAGAATAATTGTCCTGCTATCATAATTTTTCAAGTATTAGTGATACACCTATTTTTTCTTTTATTGTTTGTTCTTTTAATGTTATTTTAACTTTGAATCCATTTTTAATCTCAATCCAATAATCATATTGTTGCTCGTAATTATCATTGTTTTTATTTTCTAGTTCTTCTATAATGCCTTTTCTGATGCTATCATCACTAATTGGTATAAACTGATGAATGTAAACACATGTGTCTTTCTCGAAGACATATGATAATACTGTTATTTGATTTATATCGTTCTTCCAAGCTAATTTTATAAGATAAATATTATTCCCGTAGTGTATTGTCTCAGGACCATATATACGTTCCTTCACCTGCTTGTTTAACATTTTTTCAAAAAAATTGTTATAATTTTCACCTATATAACTTTGAGGCATAGTTAAAAATGAAATTAACAAGAATAAAAATAAAATAAGTTTTCTCATAAGCAACGAATTTAACATTTTTTTCTGAAATTTAAAACTTATTTGTTAAAAAAAAATATAAATTACAAAATATGTTATTGTATAAATGGGGCAAATTAAACAATTTTATCAATTTATTCCAGAAAAGTTTAATTATTTAACAAAAAGTAAAACTGTAGAACATAATGGTATAAGACTAAAGACTTCTTATCTTATAAACATTATACACGAATTGATATTAAAATATTATTTCTCAAACAAAAAATATCTGGACTTTGATGATAAAAAAGAAAACATAAAGTTTAATTTGTGGAGTATTATACTTAGAAGAAAATATGGAGCTCATTATAATACGTACATAGATTATTTGGTAGAATGTGGTTTCATGACTTTAGTATCAAATTATTATGCTTCTAAAAAATCAAAGACATATAAAATAAATTATTTCAATTTAGACTCAATAAAAAGGGTTGTTGTCAATGACACTATTTTATCTAAAAAAAGCTCTAGAGAATACTTAGAACAATCTTTCACCAGTTATTGTAAAAGCCCAATAGATTCTCTTCTAAGAAAAAGATTATTAGACGATTTATATCACATAAAAATAGATTATGATAAATCTATAGAATTACTTAACAATCTAAAGAATAATGGTAAAATAGAATTGAATAAATATTATAGAAATCACACTAGTGTAGATAGTATAAAAAATGGATATTTATTTTTTAAATTTGATGAATATGGTAGATTTCATTCCAACTACACAATTTTAAAAAAAGAGATCAGACAAAATTTTCTAAAAATTGATGATGAAGAAATAACAGAAATAGACATAATAAATTCTCAACCATTATTTTTATCTGTGTTATTAAAAGATTCTTCTGTGGATCAAAATGATGATGAAATTGAGAATTTTAATTGGATAACAAAAAACGGTTTATTTTACGATTATATTTCCAGTCATTTTAGTGGAATGACACGTTCAGAAATAAAACTTTTAACATATAAAGTTTTATTCGGACACAATGGAATTAAATCTACTGAGAGTAAAATATTTAAAAGTATATTTCCAAAAATATATGATAAAATACTCGAATATAAAACTACAAATGGAGATTACAGATATTTAGCTCATACATTACAAAGAATGGAAAGTGATTTTGTTTTTGGAAAAGTCGTTAAAGAAATTTATGAAAAAATACCAAAAATAAGATTATTTACTGTGCATGATTCAATTATTTTTCCTTTAAAATATAAAAAAGAAGTGAGTGAGATTTTTAAAGGAAATTTGGACGAATTGTGTCACCATTCTTCTTCACCATAAGGTTTTCATGTCATTATATATTAAAAAAAATTTTTAATATATAATAACATATGATACCTTTAAAGAAATATGAACAATTATTTGAATCTAAATTCTATCACGTAGAAAGATCTGATGCTTTTAAATCTTTTTTAAACCATTCACCAGATAGCGCCGAATTATATGAATTAAAAAACGCTATGATGAAAGCGGAGTCTGATATATCTTTTATTGATTTAGGTAAAACAAACGACACCATAACTTTTTTACAGTATAGTAAATCAAAACTCGTGAATAATTTTTATTACAACAATTTTAGACAAACTATGAAAATAGGGAAATTCGTATCAAAAATGTATAAAGATAGTGGAAAAAAAGATTACCAAAGACATATCGAAAGTATAGTAAATATGTTTAAAAGTTATATGGATTCTAAATTGGAAAATTACACGTTTGAGGTTATTAGTGGTTATGATATACAAAAATGGTATCTGGAAGATAATTATTTTAATGGTGTTAACGGTCCCCTAAATATGTCTTGTATGAGACACTTGGAATGTCAAAGTAAATTAGTAATGTATGGGGAATATAAAGACACTATATCTATGCTTATAATGTTGAATGAAAAAAGAGAATTGCTCGGAAGAGCGTTAATATGGAAATTAGATGACGGTAAAAAATATATGGATAGAATATATGTTGCTTATCAACATAATTTAATATCCTTTATGGAATATGGAAGAAAAAAATTGGGTATAGATTTATTTTTTGAAGAGATTTATAATCTAGCCGCTTCACCACTATTAGAAGTCACGTTGAATGGATTGCGTGATAAAATGGGGGATCGTTGTGAATACTATCCGTTTATGGATACTTTTAAATATTTTTATTATAAAATGGATATATTATGTAATAATAGGCACCCAAATTATAGAAGTCTGATAATTCTAGACTGGTTTTAAATTTTAATATATAGAAACATGAATTTCTTAATAGACTATAAAAATTTTTTAAATGAATCATTAATGGATGACGCTTATGAAACCAGGAATTTATTATTATTTTCAGACACAATAAAAAAAGATTTTGATGAAGCTGGTGATAAATTTGACATTTTTTACGATTTTTATAAAGATCCTACTAAATTTACTGGTCTATATCTAATCGATAGAGATAAAATATCAAAAATAAAAAATTTGAATGATTATAGATTTACTCTATTAATGTCTTCTAATTATTTAGATACTGAAGATGATCAAAGATACTTATCTGGGGAATCTGTGGTACACATTATAGATAATATTAATGATTATTTATTTTATGTTCCTGTGATTGGCGAAAGAAATCAAAATAAATCTCCAGATAGAGGAGATATAAACGATGAAATAAAAAGTCAAGATGGTAAAACATGGTATTTTGTTATAAGAAAGAATAGGCACTGTAATCTCATTAAGATTAAATCCAGACAAGAGGGTGGTAAATGGGCAGAACATCAACTAGCAGATACATATGGGTGGGATTTACAAAGTAAAAAAATCCACTTAGATATAAGAAAAAATAATGAACTCATACAACACAACAGATTGTTAAAAAACATATTCCAATCTACAGAAGGTGATGTGTTTGAATTAGAATCAGACGAAGAAAGACTAAAAAAGTGGGATATAATAACAACAGACGGTAAAAAAATAGAGATTAAAAAATATAATGAGTTAGAAATATGGAATGATAAGCCTATACCAATAATGTTGGCCGAACAGTATAAAGTAGCTAATAGAAGCACCATAAGAAATATTGTTAAATGGTATAATGAGATCTACAATGACCCGAACGCTAAAAAACTATTAAGATATGATGATAGGGCATTGAGTGATATATTTTCGAATAGAAACGTGTTAATTGAATATGATAATATAGTAAAATCTATAAAAGATCATTACAACACACGAATAGAAGGATTACTAGATTTATTCCAAAATATAGATAAAAACAAGTGGATGGTTGGAGTTTTTGGGATAGATTTTGTATCCCATAGAACAAATAGGAGATTAGATTTTCTAATTAAAATAAAAGATGGTAATAAATTAAATATAAAATATGAATGGGGTATAGTTAATGAATGGCTAGGATTTAATAGATTGAAATTATTCATGGAAATAGATGGTGATGCTTGGGAATATATAAAAATTGGGGTTTCTGATTTTGTAAGAGCTTTTAAATTAAAAGATTGGAGAGACTACATAGATCAAAAAATGGCCGGAGAATTAACAACAGCTGATGGCGAAATATATGTTTTTGATGATATAAGAAAATATTGGATTAAAAGAGATGATGTGGTAGGAAAACGCGTTTATATGAAACACAGACTTCCAAAAATGAAAAGAAAATCGTTCGTTGAAAGAATGCCAGAAAGACCAAGAAATTATTCAAAATATAAAAGTAAAATTGATATAAGGAGTAAAATAAGAAGTTTTTAATTACCCCATTCCTCCTCTTCATATGGATCTTCTTCTGTTATTACTCCTTTTCCTAATATTTTAATTTCCCCTTCAATTTGAATATATCTTTGAAGTTCATGAGGAACATTTTTTGACATCACATAAATATTAAGCCCAATCCCTCCATCTTCAGTAAAAGTGGACACATTATTTTATCCATCACTAATTTTATGTAATTATCTCCTATTTTTTTACATCCAATTAAACTGCCTCTGTAATTTTCATCAAAAACTTTTAAAATAACTTTTTTCCCTACTATTTTTTCAGACAATTTACCTAGATCATTCATGCTATTATTTAGTTCTATGATTTCGTATAGATCTATAATTTCTAAAACCTCATCATCATCGACTTTTTTGGCCAATTTTATTTAAATATTCTTTAAATTTCATATTTTTTCATAAATACATATCATTTGATACCTGATTAACATTTCTTATACTCATATTAGTATTGGCCGATATGAAGCCAGTCCCAACAGGACTTTTAATAGGTTTATAAGGTGATATAATATCTGAATTTCTTATAGTGGCGTTAGGAGCGCCTTTGACAGGACTACCTTCGACATTAAAACTCACTAAATAAGTATTATTTGGATAGACTTTTATTATTTGAGCAGGAACAGGTTCGTTTGTTATATCATAATTTATTATCACAAAATCATCTTTTATTGGATTATATGATTTTTCGTTTAATGTGAATTTCTTTAGATGTTTCATTTCATAATCTATTTTTTCTAACGTTCTATCTTTCATAAATTCTTTATACCAGTAAACCATAGGTTCAAATAAATATAAATCCATATGTTTTACTCTTTTAAAGAATTTTCTGTTATTGTTATATATATTTAAATGATATTGATTTCCTGATATATCCATAATCGTTTTATATTTTCCATCCTTCTTAGTAGCAATAGAATGGTACACTTCAAATCCAAGTCTTTTTAATTCTCTTTTCTCTTCTTCTGTGAAAGAAAATCTATATTCTGGAGAAGTCTCATTTAATTTCTTTAAATATTTCATCCTATAATTTTCATTCTTTTCCACGAATTCTACAAACCATCTATCATCTAAATTATCATTCCAATCCTCTTCACCATAAGGATCCGTATCATTTGTGATAATTTCTTTTTTCTTATAATATATATAAATTTTATTTTCTTTAAAATCTTTTTCAATGAAATAGTGATTATAGATTACTCCATGATTATTTAGTCCAGATAAATAAAGATTATAGAATGGTTTTTTAAGCTCACGATCATATCCCTGGATTAAATGACATTTCTTAACAAATAATTTCATTTTATTTGTCACAAAGACAACACCATTTTTTCTTTGATTCTCTATCAAAACATAAGCGTCTCTAACACTACCATTAGATACGATTTCAGATAGATCTATTTTAACTATTTCATCATTAGATTTATTCTCCATCATTATATCATCATATTAATTTGGATAAATTTATTTTGAAAGCCATTATTTCGTTGTTATTTTAACACCATATTTATCACCCCAATCGTATATTTTATCTAGATACGCTAATTTATTATCGGTGGGGTTTTCTTTTATTAATTTAACTAGATCGTTCCAACATTTTTTACTAATTTTTACTATTTCGTTTTTTTTATTTAATAAAGATTCTTTATACTTCTTAATGAAACTATTGAAATTATCATCTTTTTTATATTGATTCCAAATATCAGAAATATTATATTCAGCTATCCACTTAACTTCAGGAATTTCAAAATCGTCCATAGAATCCTCTATAGTTAATGTGCATTGCTCATTTATAAATTCTTCAAATTTGGTCTTCATTATTAGTATTTTAAATTTCCTTTTGTGTCAGATCCGTTATAACCAAAAGTGTCCATATATGGTGTGTTCACACCATATTGTTTTTTAACATCATTTATCTGCATTCTTTTGTTAAAATGCCATCCACTCACTTTAGTTTTCCAACCTTTAGATGCAGCGTAATCTTTTAACATCTTTGAATACATAGCTTTTGTGGAATATATTCTATCCATGAACACAATTCCTGGTGGGGAATCTAATCTCCATACCAATGCTCTAGCTTCTAATTGTTTCTTTTCATTCACTAAAATACAAAGAGCCACTTTATCTGGATTTAAAGCATAAAACGAAACTCTTTGCTGTTTATTAGAATGTCTCATGCATGAACTATTTAATGTACCACCACCATAAGCGTAATTTTTTTCGTGATACCAGAAAGTTATTTCATCACCAGTTACCACTCTTATTTGATCATCACCAGCTCCATACCATCTATCCCATGTCGCTCTATATTCATTAACACAATTTTCAATTTGTGGGTCTGTTAATTGTGGATTTAATTTTCTTAATATTCTTCCTGTTTTAGATTGTTGTCTAAATCTAGATTTATAAAAATCTCCGCCATCTTCAATAGCAGCTTGATATTTATTCAATGGTATATATGTTATTATTCCTGAATCTTTCTTATCTATGTCAAAATATGACATGTCATTATAAAGTGATGTTATATTGAAATTCATCTTCTTTATAAGAAAATCAAATTCTTTTGAACATTCAAATTTTATAATTTTTCCGCTTTTAATTTTATCTATTATATCAGCAGTGACTATATCGGAGTTCCTTAATTGGTAATTAGTTATAACGATTAAATTTGTTTTCTTGCGACTTTTGATACTTTTTGATCCTTTGTAAAAATTTAATTGTGTTAACTTTTCTTCAAATTCAAGTGTATATTCTATTGTTTTTTGATAATCTTTAAGTTTATTAATATTAATGACTTTAGCTACCTTACCTTTAACATCTTCTTTAACATTACCCAAGTTTCCTCTGAATAGAAGATGATCTCCTACCTTAACGTCTGATTTTTTAGCAAATTCCTTATTTAAAAATTCATAATAGTTCTTCATTAAGCGCACAATACTTTTTTATTATAATCCCAGTGGAAAGTATCTAAGTATGGCCATTGTCCCTTCCATTCTTTAACCCTAACTTCCATCCTTCTACCACTCATAGATCCACCCAATTTAGTCCTTATTCCATTCTCTTTAGCAAAATTTATCAACATTCTTTCGTGAGTCGCATTTACAGAATATATCCTATCCATAAATATTTCTCCCTTCGGCTCACTCAATCTCCACACTATAGCTCTTGCTAATAATTTATCATTATCATCTAATAGTATCGCTAATCCAACACAATTTGGATTATCAGCATAAAAAGCTATACCTGGTTGAGATTCTTCACCTTGCATACATGATCCATGTAAACTACCACCACCTGGAGCATATCTTTTATGCAAGTACCAATATTTTATTTCATCTCCTACTACCACTCTGAGTCTGTTTTTTATATTTTCCATTTTAGCTTGCCAAGCGGCTTTATATTCATGTACAAAATTTTCTAGTTCAACATCAGTGATATTAGGATTAAGTTTTCTTAATATTCTACCAACCTTAGCCCCTTGTCTGTTTTTAAGTTTATAATAAGTGAATTCATCATCAGCGGGTTTAAGGTCTTTTATTCTTCTTGATGGAATATATGTAATTAGATCTTCAGTTTCTCTATCACAATCAAAGTATGTAGCATCTGTGTAATCTTCCGTAATTTTAAATTTAATTTTTTTCAAAATAACATCTAAAACTGGATTGACTATACATTTTGTCAAATTCCCCTTTTTAACATCGTCTAAAAATTCAGCTGGAACAAAATCTGCACTATTGACGATATTAAAACTACCGTAACCACCATCATTAAAATTATTTGACATAACAAATTCTGTAGTCTCCTCCATCATTTGTTGATTTTCATATCTACCATACGGGTTTAATTTTGTGATTGTATAATTTATACCTATAGGAGAATCAAATTTCAAATGATATAAAATGTTCTTACCACCATAACCAACATATCTTTTATCAGTAGAATTTTCTATTTTTACTATTTCTGCTATTTTTCCATACAACCCTTTTATTGTCCTAGAGTCTTTTTTAAAGAAAATAAAATCTCCTTCTTTTATTTCTTTAGCGTTTGATTTGGTGGTCTTAGTCTCATTCACAAATTTTACATATTTTTCCATGTATTTATTATATTTTTAATCATTATCTACATATTCGTGATAATCTATATCATCATCCCAATCTAAGTCGTTAATTAATTTCTTATTTTTTATCAAAAAATATTGAAATGTGTCCATATATGGATTATTTTCAGGTTTTCCATAATCTTTATTTAATTTTACTACCAACTCTTCTCTCCCATTATCATTTTTATCATACATCAACATTTTTTTATCTTCAGCGTATTTCATTAATATGTTTTTTGACGCCATATCATTGAAATATATTCTATCCATATACACTTTATTTTTAGGTTTGTTCAATTTCCATATAAGTGCTCTGGACATCAATTTGCCATCTTCATTTGTGTATATAGCTAAAGCTATTTTATCTGGATTATCACAATAAATATCAAATCTTTTTTGAGATTTTTTATATCTCATACAAGAATTATTTAGAGTTCCACCGTCATATCCAGACTCATAATTTTTACCATAATACCAGTGTCTTATTTCTTCACCAGTCACTACTTTTATTCTCTTATCAGCATCCTTAACTATAATATTCCACATGGCTTTATATTCAAAAATAAATTTTTCTATTTCTTTATCTGATAAACGTGGATTTAATTTTTTTAAAAATCTTCCAATTCTTATTTTTTGTCTTTGATTATTATCATATGGTTTATTTCTAACTTCCCAAGAATTTTTATATTTCATAACTGGTAAACATGTTATGTTATTTGGATCATCAATATCCATATCAATATAACTAACATCTGCATATTTTGTGACTATATTAAACTTAATTTTTTTCATTATTTTTTGAAACCCCTTCGAAAATTCTAGTTGTGCCATCAACCCCTTTTTGAATTTTTCTACGTCTTCTGGTTTTATTACTAAAATTTTTTTTAATTCATTTTCTTTAATTTTTAATTTTTTTGTTTCTATATTCCTGTTACCTATGAATTGTCCAACAACTCCATCGAATTCTAATTCTAATGTAAATTCTGGTTTTTTAGTGATATCTATTACCTTAGCTACTTTTTGTATAACATTCCAAGTGTTTCTAAAATTATTTAAACAATAAATATAATCATTTAACTCCACTTCATTTTTTGTGGCTTCTGGTTTTTTAACTTGTTCTTGTTGTAAAAATGGGGAAAATGACTCTATAATTGGTTTTTTATCAATTTTTGGTTCGATAGGTTTATCTCTTAATTCAAATTTATTTGGAAAAAACATAAATGTCTTACCCTCAGGGGTCACATACCCAATATCTATATTAAAATTTTCATTAACATGTAAAATCTTAAACCATTTATAAGTTCTTAAAAATTCCATGCAGTCTTCTGTTAATTTCCCTTTATCGTTTGTTGTTCTAACTACAATATCTCCAACATTAAATTTTTTCTTTTCTTTTTTCTTCCCTTTTAAATATTCTAGGGCATCATCCATAACATCACCCGTTATAAATAAAGCCTTTTTACAATCATCTAATGATTTCCCGGTCAGATCTGATAATTTTTTAACATCAGATAATTTTGGTTCAAAATCTTCATAGAAGTTCATATTTTCTTGTGTTTTTTTTACATAATCTTTATATTTCATGACTTGTTAATTGATTTTTACTTATATATTAAATTTTTAATCTATCTTATAGAAATCGCTCCAAGTTGTGTGATCTCTAAATACATTTTTTCCTGGCTCGTATCTATATGCTTGATGAAAATCTATATCTTCTTTATTATAATCTTTTTTCAGTACCTCTATAACATATCTTTTAGGCCTAAAATTTGATAGGGCACTTAGATCCTCACTAACATATAATCTATCTATCGGCGGATATTTTTTAAAATTTGTATTTTCAACGTGCATTATAAAGAAATTCGCAATATCTTTATTCATAGAACCATTTTCAAGAACACCATAATCTGTATGCATAACTCCTCTACCATGTGTCTTTATAGCATATCTTATTATTTCATTATACCCATCTCTGTTTTGATCACCATAATAACCATATAAATATTTTATTTCATCGCCATGTTTAGCAGGGACAACGAATTCTTCATTATTTATCATTGATTCTCCTCTAAAAAACATTCTTCTTCCTGTTATTTTATCCCTTTCATTAAAAACTACTATACAAGATACGTTTTTTGGATTTTTTGTATAAAAATCAAAAGTGGCTCTGTCATTATCATGACCACCACCGTACATAAGCATTAAAGGGTCTTTTTTAACATTAAAATTAGCACACGAATATCCAAAATCTCTAGATAGATATTTACCATTGTATGCTGTCATTATTTCGTCGCCAAAAAGTTCTTTAACTTCCATTTTTTAAATTATTTTTTTAATTATCCCAATTCTCCTCACCATAAGGATCTAATTCTTTTTTGGGATTAGGCCAAATTTATAAAGTTTTTGAAAACATCAACTAAATCTTTTTTATTTATCCACATTTCATCACCAACGACACAACTTCTCACATCTGAAAAATGTTCAGCTTCATTTATTTTATCATGATCTCTAAATCTTTTTATTTTCATGTCGCTATATATAAAATAAAAAATCCGGACTTTTAATCCGGATTTTTCAAAATAGATGTAATTTTTAATATTTACCTCGTAAAGCTCTTAATTTTTTACGATCTTTACGAAAATCTCTATTAGATATTAAATCATCTTCATCGTTTCCAATTTGACGTTTCTTCTCTCTTTCCTTTTTTCTCATCTCCTTAAAATTTTCGTTCTCAGATGATTTGATATTTAAAATTGGTTTAACTCTATCTATCACAGCCGCTGTATCGCCAATAACCGATTCAATCATTTCAGCCTTCTTGTAAGCAAATGGTGACTCGTCTAAAGTATCTTTACAAACCGAAGTAGAGTAAACATTCTTCATAGTTTCCTTAAACTTATCTAAATCAATTTTACGATTAGCTTCACCTCTTGACATAACTCTACCAGCACCATGTGGGCCGCTATAATTAAATAAATCGTTCGATTTACCAACGCAGATTAACGATCCATCACACATATTCAATGGAACGATCATTTTCTCGTTATCATAAGCCGATATAGCTCCTTTTCTGATAATCATGTCTTTAAAATCGATGTAATTATGGACAGAATGTATCACGTCTTTAATATCTACGATTTTCATTATATCTAGTATGATATTCATCATAGTCCATCTATTTAAATCTGAATAAAAATACATGAATATCATGTCCATAAAATAATTCATGGCGTATTGACCGTCTAAATATTCTAATCCTTTCATATTAACACCGGTCAATATTCCGAGATCCCTTTTAGCATTATTTATTAATGGCTCGATATTATCTTTATTTATTGTATTTTCAACAATTTCATCAATTTTATTTTTTAAATCGAAATTCCTTTTGTTTTCTAGATTTCTTTTAGCTATATTTTGATGATATTCACATACTTTTTTTCCCAAATTACGAGACCCAGAATGAACTAGAATCCAAGCATCCCCGTTTGTTTCTGATATCTCTATGGAGATAAAATGATTACCTCCCCCAAGTGTTCCTATGCTCTCTATCGGTTTATTATTTGATCCAACTCTTTTTAATAAATCTAAGAAATAATCATAATCAAAATTCACAGATTTATAATCAGATTTAAATTTATCATTATAATTTACAATAAATTTATTAGCCATGTTATTAGCATCATTCCATTTATAATCTTTTTTAAAATCAACAATTGGATTGTCATGGGTTTTAGTTCCCATCGGTATATTTTTCTTGATTAAAGCGTCTAATTCATCTAATCTTGTTGGAATTTTTTCACTTTTTTCACCTATGTTAACACACAACACTCCACAGCTCAAATCGACACCGACTATATTTGGAACTATTTTATCAGACAAAGGCATAGTAAATCCAACCACACACCCAGCTCCAGCGTGTGCGTCAGCTTGAATAGCTATATGCTGTGTAAAAGCTGGATGATTGACCATGTTATATACCTGCTTTAAAGCAGTGTCCTCTAATTGATCAATCGTGATCAAAGCTTTACCGTATTTCCCTTTAATTTCAAACATTTTCATTACTCCTTTCTATGTAAAATTACAAAATAAATTCAATATAAAAAATTATTTTTTAATCTAATCAACCTCATAGTTATACTTTTTTTCGTCCTTTTTAGTTTTTTAATGGAATCATATATAGAATGATTTAAAATATACTCATCTTCTGTTTCTGTCCATTTTTTTCTACTCACCATCATCATACCATCGGGCCTTGTCCATTTTTTAACAATTTTTGAATTTTCCATTTTTCTATTCATCGATAAACAATCATCGTAATATACCTCATTACAAAATTTAACAGCATCTTCTTTAGTTATCACAATATTATAAATATTATCTCTTTTATTTGGGTTAGTATCTTTTTTTGGTTTTCCTGTAACATCACTGATATATTCAAATAAGAAATTAGCTAAATTTCTACTAGCTGTAACCATAGAAACATATGGAATATTTGCTTTCGTCATCCCTAAAGACCCGTCACCATCATAGAGTCCCCTAACATAATCTTTTATTGATAAATTTTTTAGATATAAAGGGGGACTTATGATAGAGGATTTTTTACCACTCGGTACCCCACAATCGTTTAAAAATTTTCTAAAATTTATATCGTAAATTTTTATAGAAATGTATTCTTTATCGATATATTTATGTCCATTGACATGTGTGTTATTTCTAGTTCTTTTAGTTATTGTATAGTTGTATGAAATTAATTTTTTAATTTTTTCTATAATATCTCTATCCTTTATTGATATTTCTATGACAGCTTTCCCTCTATTTCTTTTTACATCGTAAATGTTCCCATCTGTTTGAAAAAGTCCGATTAAATATGATATATCCTTCTCCATAAAATGAATTATTATTTTTTTGAAATTATCATTTCATGGAGTATATATTAAAATAAAATTTCCAATGTTTTCTATCTATATTAAAAAAAAATAAAGTGCTTATTTTTATAAAAGTGTTAGATCTACTGGGTCATTTTCATCTAATAACCTAATCATTCTTCTTCTTCTTTTTTTATTTTTAAAATCAGAAAATTTTGTTATTGATTTCTCATATAGATCATCATCTAACTCAGTAGGTTCACCATTAATAAGAATTTTTTTGTTTTCCTTGTTATAATCCATGACTATTCTATCTTTGATTTCTTTTTTTAACCATTTCGTGGTTACTGGATCTTCTATATATTTCTGTATGGCTCTTTTTAGATATCTAGCTCCCATTTTTTCGTCCCATCCCTTTTCTAATAAGAATTCTTTGAAATTATCAGTTAATGTTAAACTCATATCTTTTGATTTTAAGAAATTTGATAATTTGTTTACTTCAATATCTATAATTTTAAACATACTTTCTTTACTTAAAGATTTGAATATTATTACGTCATCCAGTCTATTTAAAAACTCTGGTGAAAAAGTTCTATTCAATTCTTTTTTCACAATAGATTTTATATCCACTTCAACAGGACCTTCTTTATATCCGAAACCAAGTGGTCTCTTATCAGATTCTTGACTAATTTTTTTAGATCCTATGTTTGATGTCATTATTATTATAGTGTTTTTAAAGTCGACTTTTCTTCCAGCACCATCTGTCATTATACCATCATCAAATACTTGTAAGAAAACTTCAAAAACTTTTTTATTAGCTTTTTCAATTTCATCTAATAAAATAACTGAATATGGATTTCTCCTTACTTTTTCTGTCAATTGACCCCCCTCACCGTATCCAACATATCCCGGAGGAGCTCCCTTCAATCTAGCTACTTCGTGTTCTTGTTGATATTCACTCATATCGACTCTTATGATTTTATCCTCAGAACCAAATAAATATTTAGCTAAACTTTTAACTAATTGAGTTTTACCAACTCCTGTTGGACCTAAAAATAAGAATACTCCAATAGGTCTATTTTGATTTCTTAAACCAGCTCTATTTCTTTGTATGCATTTAGTTATCTTTGATACTGCTTCATCTTGACCAACTATAGATAGTTTTAACTCAGTTCCCATATTTAATAACTTTTCCTGCTCATCTTCATCAAATTTCTCAGTTGGTATTCCTTTTTTAACAGTGAGAACCTCAGCTATATCAGCAGCAGTTACTTCGACTCTACTTTCACCAGCATCTTTTTCGTGTTCAATTTTCACTTTTTTCAAATTATCGAGTAATTTTCTTTCTTCATCTCTATATTTTGCAGCATTAACGTAATCAGAATCTACTAATGATTTTTTCTTTAGACCTCTAATTTCCGCTATTTTATCTTCTAATTCTATTACTTCCTCTGGCACATTTGAATCATCTAAATACATTTTTGCGCCAGCTTCGTCCATTAATGTTATAGCTTTATCTGGATAATTTTTATCTGTTAAATATTTGCCAGAATATTTAATACAAGCTTCTAATGATTCGTCAGAATATCTAACCAAATGAAAATCTTCAAATTTTTCTTTTATTTGTTTTAATATTTCTAGAGTTTCTTCTGGTGTTGATTGTTCTACCTGAACCATATTAAATCTACGTTCAAGAGCCCCATTTTTTTCTATTGATTCTCTATATTCATTATAAGTTGTAGCTCCTATACACCTAATTTGACCCCTAGCTAATGCTGGTTTCATTATATTAGCAGCTCCTATTGAATCACCACCGGCTGATATTATAGTATGTATTTCATCAATGAAAATTATAATATTTGGATTTTTTTCTAACTCAGATATCATAGCTAACATTCTTTCTTCGAATTGCCCTCTATATTTAGCACCAGCTACTAATGAAGCCATGTCCACAGACACCACTCTTTTATTCCACAACGCTCTAGACGCCTTTTTATCAACGATCTGTTGAGCTATACCTTCTACAATAGCTGTATTGTGAGTGACAATAAAATCATTGGTTATATAAAGATGATCTTCGTCATCAATCATTATACACTGAGCTTCTTTTTTACCAACATATTCTATTTTTGAAATATTATTTTTTAATTTATCTGAATATTGATATTTTTCAGAAAGTCTATTTTTCTTTTTATCTAATCTAAATAGATCTTTTGGATATTTATATCTTATTAATAAACTATATATTTTTCTACCATTTTTTTTATCACCGTTATATTCATATGTGGTATTTTTTTCTTTTATTTGTGCAATACCACCAATAGACCAAATAATATATTGCAAATCTTTCACTAATTGATAACTAGTGCTATAAAAATATATACTACCTGTTTTTGTTACATATCCGTTAGAATCCAACAAACCTTGTATAATAGATATCTTATTTTTGAAAGATGAATTTTTATATTTTTCCGGAATGAATTTATTATAGCTTTTAGAGTTTGTTAAATTCAATAAATCTAATTCTTTTAGATAAGGATGAATCCTATCACCTTTATTATATTTTGTTCTTTCATTTAACAAATAATCGTATTTCATGTTTATTCTATAAGTTGGTGTTTTTTTCTTTTCTCCAGTTTTGACCTTATTTAAAACTAATTTATCACCAATTTCCATTTCTACATCTTCATATATACTATTATCATCCGTTGTAAAATTCACTTCATTTGTTCTGATACATCCGTCGCCTAATAAAATGCCCATGACATAAGGGTTTATTTCAAAATTTTCATCAATTCTATTATTAAAAATATCGTTGTTAATTAAAGGTATTTTTAGATTATAATTAGTGCTTTCTAATAAATGAATCATTTTATACGTATTCATGATAGACCAATTTCTTAATCTCTCTTTACTTTCTGGAACACCATATACTTTCCATAAATGTTCTCCACAAGATTCGGCGATTCTTCCATCCTTTGATGAAATTTTATAAATATCCTTTTCACCCTGAGGGAAAACTCCGGTCACTTTCGATATTCTACCACTAGGCGTGATAACTTCATCATTTATTTTCATGTCTCCCATTTTTTTCCACCCATTTGTTGTTAAGATTAAAGAATCTAACGGTTGTGCTTTACCCACCCCTGGTTCACCAACTATCACCGGATTATTTTTCTTTCTCTGCATTAAAATCCATTCTACCTGCATCATTTCTTTTTTACGACCAATTACTGGATCTAATTTTCCTTCTTCGGCCATCTGAGTTAAATCTCTACCAAAATTATCTAAAAATGGAGTTTCAGATTTTTTTTCTTCGGTTTGTTCAATTTCTCCGTTATCTCTTTGGTCTCTTTGATCTGTTTGATCTATTTCTGGACTAATTTCTTCATTTAAGAAAAAACTAAATTTTTTTATTTTTTTCATGCTGATAGTTGATATTTATTTTTCCCAGTCTTCTTCTCCGTATGGATCTAAATCTTTTAATTTTTCATCGTAAACTTTTATGTCACTTTCGTAAGCCAATTGATATCTAGCTCCCGTATCATCCTCTACTAAAATAGAATCTCTTAATGATCTTTGTATTCCTATTCTAACTATATGGCGAGTAAATTTACCTTCGAATCCAGATTTAATAGATCTTCCTTGAAAACCGATGTATTCGTCTAGATAATGTTCTTCAAAAAATTTTAAGAACGTATCTATAAATGTTATTTTTGATCTGTCCGCTCCAGCATCATACATATACCAGCAAGTTATTTTATCGTCTTGTTTAATTAATGGATAAAAAACTCCATTCATTTTATCAATCACAACGTCAGAAACTTTCAATATCTTTACATGACCTTTCTCGTTTCTCATGAGAATTGTTCTACCAATTAATTCTTTTTTCATAATTTCAACGAATTCTTCGGTGATAGCTTTTCTCACTTTAGTTAATTCTTCTTGCATTCTATTAGCGAAAGCTTTCTGATAATCTATATTATCATTTTTACAAGTTTTAGCTCCTTTTGGACTTGGTTTTACCAAATGCTTTATACTTTCTTTCATGTATGTGGTGTATGATGTGTTTAACATATTACTATATATAATATTTTTATTTTCTTTTTTTAATCATGATCTATATATTCCCAAAATTCACCATGCTTAAAGTTTTTAAATCTGTTTGTCAAATATCCCTCATCTTTCACGAAATATTTAAATGTATCCATATATGGATTTATTTGAGGTGGACCATAATCTTTTTTTAAATATACTTTCATTGTTAGGTTATGTAAGTCCACGTCTTTTTTTGTTATAAAATTCTTTTTTCTAGCGTAATCCAAAAATAATTTTCCTATATAATCCTCAGCACTATATATCCTATCCATATAAATTCTTCCTTGTGGCTCATCGAGAGTCCATAAAAGTGATCTACCTAATAGTTTATCATTTTGATCTTTAATTACTAACATTTTTATCTTATCTGGATTATCAGTATAAATTGGTAAGCGATTTTGTGATTTTGCGTGCTTCATGCAAGATGAATGTAAAGTCCCTCCACCTGGAGCGTAATATCCTTCTAAATACCATTTAGCCATGTTTATACCTTTATAGATTTTAAATTTACTAAAGTCATTCTTAGTTATGCCAAAAGAGAACTTATATTCGTTTACATATTCTTCTATCAATTTATCTGAGTCATCTGGAAACATTTTTTTCATAAATCTTCCTATTCTCATGTTTTGTCTTAATGAGCTATTCCACACATCTTTATGCTGTCCAAGTTTATCAAAATTATCGTTACTTAGGAAAGATATTGTATCATTTCTATTTGTGATATCAATAAAAGAGATGTCTGAATAATAAATTTTTTCATAATCCAATAAAAAACTCAAGTTATATGATATGACATCTTTAAATCTATTTGAATATTTCAATAAAAGATATCCTGGTTGTTTATTATCATTGAAATGTTTTGTCCATTTCGGATCCCATATATACCAACCAATATCAGAATTTATTTTACCATTAAAATCGTGAAGTCTGTCACTAAATTTATTCAAAAACTCTATACCATATTCATTTAAAAATCCAACATGGTTATGTGTCCTTAAGCCGTCTATATTGCCAACACACACCACCATATCTCCAACTTTTGGAACAATTTCTGAATTCTCAAACAATTTATAAGATAGTATCATAAATATTCAATTTTTCTTATATATTAATTTTTGAAATTAAAAAATCATAAAATAAACTTTTGACCATATTTATTATAAAAATTATAAAAAACAATAACTGAATGATTAAAGTATTAGTAATTTCTAGCGATGTGGATGGAGTTGGGTATTATCGTAATTTCATGCCTCATTTGAATATAAACGATGTGGATTTTGAAATAAACGTAAGGCTATTAATGGACTCCACTTTAACTCTATTGGATGAAAGATTTATGAGTCAATATAATATATTTTTTTACAATAAATCAATACCTTTTCAGAAAAGTGAATATTTCGATAAATTTAAAGATATCATTAAAAAATATAACATTAAAGTTGTCTATGATTTAGATGATTATTGGATATTAAATCCATCACATCTAAATTATTTTTCATGGAAGAAATCAAAAACAGATGAAGAAATAGTGAAAAACATAAGAGGAGCCGATCATATAACTACAACAACCACATTATTTGCAGAAAGAATTAGTGAAGTTAATAAAAATGTATCAGTATTAGAAAACTCTGTTAATTTAAAAGAACAACAATGGTTATTTAATCGTGAACCATCTGATAAAATAAGATTTTTATGGGGAGGTGGCATAAGTCATATGGCAGATTTAAGACTATTGAAACCGTCTTTTGAAATGTTTGGTAAAGAATTCCTAGAAAAATCTCAACTTATAATGTGTGGTTACGATTTAAGAGTTAGAACTCCAAAGGGGATGATAATGAAAAGTGATCCAAGAACCAACCAATGGACATTCTTTGAAGATATATTTTCTAACAAAGGTAGATACATAACGAACAATCAACAAAGAGCATATTTGAGGGAATACGATGATGCTGATTATGGAATTAAAAAAGAATTTAAAAACGAATTCTATCAAAGAAGATGGACTAGGCCTATTCTAAATTATGGGCATATGTACAATGAAGCTGACGTATGTTTATCTCCATTAAAAAATAATAATATGTTTAATTTCTATAAATCAAATCTCAAAGTTATAGAAGCTGGGGCTCACCATTGTCCAATTATAGCTAGTAACTACGGTCCATATACATTAGATGATATAGAAGGAAAGAAAGACGGTAAACAAAAAGGTTTTCTAATTGATGAAACTAATCCTAGGGGTTGGTATGAAAAAATGAAATTCTATTCTGAGAATCCAGACGCAGTAAGGGAACATGGTGAGAATTTATATGAATATGTTAAGAATAATCTATCTTACGATATTGTTGGAGAAAAAAGAAAAAAATTATACAAAGAAATAATTGAAAAAAATGAAATTATTGGATAAAATAAAACAATTAGAGAATCAGAAGAAGGATATATCAAAAGATATTCTAAATGAAGATCAAACAAAAAAATCAATTGAATTTTTAAGTGATAAAATAAGATTAATGAACTACCACTACACTAAAGATGTAGTGGTTTCGAGGTCTTGACGACCCTTCTTTTTAAACGCTTCAACGCCATTACCTTAAAAGTCTTACACCAGCTCCACGTTCGTAAAATGCGGTCCC
>Ga0172371_10004479_pt1 | contig 21092 bp, 16 predicted proteins | sample Lak12m_FD_114543 | JGI IMG/M metagenome (GOLD analysis project Ga0172371, IMG submission 114543) | Freshwater microbial communities from Kabuno Bay, South-Kivu, Congo - kab_022012_12m | ecosystem: Environmental > Aquatic > Freshwater > Lake | place: Democratic Republic of the Congo: South-Kivu... | reverse complement strand
CGCTGAGCTACGGCAGTCGCGCCGAACTGGTCCGAGCTGCCCGGATGCTGGCAGAGCGCGTCCAGGCCGGGGGGTTCTGTCCCGACCAGATCGACGAGGACGAGTTCAGTCGTTGTCTCTACACCGCGGGGATGCCGGACCCCGACCTGGTCATCCGTACGGCCAACGAGCGCCGGCTGAGCAACTTCCTGCTTTGGCAGGCCTCCTATGCCGAGTTCTGGGTGACTCCGGCCTATTGGCCTGATTTCGGGCGCGAGCAGTTTGTCGAGGCGCTGCAGGAGTACCGTTGCAGGGTGCGTCGCTACGGAGGCCTCGGGGATGTTGGGCCATAGGCTTGCGTTGGGCCTGCCGCTGGCGGCCCTGGGACTGGCGGCCTTCCTGCTCCCGCTGGCCTGGGGGACGCTCATTTTCGCCCTGTTAGGGCTGGTCTCTGCTCTGCTGGCGGGGCATGAGTTTTTCGACTTGGCGCGGCGTGCGGGGGTCCGCGGTTACGAGCGGCTGACGGTGGTGGCCGGCTGCCTGTACCTGGCGCTAGCCGGCCTGGGGTTGGGGCCAGGTCTGGATCAGGGGCTGTCGGCCCTGGTTCTGGGCGGGCTGTTGTTTGCCTGTTTTGTGCAGTCCTTGCGGGCGGGGCCCCCGGGCCTCGCTGCCCTGCTTCCGGTGTGGGTATCGGTGGGTGGCTTCCTCTACCTCTTCTGGTGTCTCTCTTTCCTGGTTCGTCTCTTCGTTCTGCCCAACGCGGATGGCCGGTGGCTGGTCCTCTATCTCATCGCCATCACCAAGGTGGCCGATACCGGCGCCTACATGGCCGGCACCTGGACCGCCCGCCGGGCACAGGGGAACCACAAGCTGGTCCCCGCCATCAGCCCCAGGAAGAGCTGGGAAGGGCTCGTCGGAGGGACCCTTGCCAGCGTCGCCGTGTCGGTCTGCTTCGTCGCCTTCTCCGGGCCTCGGCTGGTCGTGGGTGAGACGCAGGTGTTGGGCTGGCCTGGGGCCGTCGTCCTGGGTGTCCTGGCAGCGCTGGTAGGTCTGCTTGGGGACCTGGCCGAGTCGGCCCTCAAACGGGCGGCGGACGCCAAAGACTCGGGTCGGGTCCCGGGGCTGGGCGGGGCGCTGGACGTCCTCGACAGTCTGGTGCCCATGGCCCCGCTGTTCTACGCCTACGTCTGCATTGCTGCCAGTCCATGATCCCCATCGGCAAGGACAGGGCCCCCGGCGCCTTCCCGTGGGTCATGTGGCTCCTGGTGGTTGCCAACCTCGCGGTCTTCCTCTGGGAGCTCCACCTGGGGGCGGCGGGCGGCGAGGTCGTGCAGCGTTGGGGACTGGTGCCGGCACGGCTGTGGGACTTGCCCTCAGCCGGTGGCTTCCGTTCGTACCTGGTGCGGGCCTGGCTGCCGGCGCTGACCTGCCTCTTCCTCCACGGCGGCTGGCTGCATCTCATCGGCAACCTGCTTAGTCTGCGGGTGTTCGGGGACCAGATCGAGGGCCGCCTCGGGTCCCTTCGCTTCCTCTTCTTCTACGTGTTCTGCGGGCTGGCGGCAGGGGCTCTGCACGTTGCTTTCTCGCCGCGCAGCTCGGTGCCCACGATTGGCGCCAGCGGGGCGATTGCCGGGGTGCTTGGGGCCTTTCTGCTGCTGTACCCTTTCGAGTGGGTCCGGCTGGTGGTGCCCGTCTTCTTCTTTCCCTTGCTGATCCAGGTCCCGGCCTTCGTCTATCTGTTGCTATGGATTGCGACCCAGGTATTTGCGGGATACAGGACCCTGGCCGACGGGACGCCGGTTGCCGGGGGGGTTGCGTTCTGGGCGCACGTGGGCGGGTTCGTCGGTGGGATGTACTGGATACGCCGTTGGCGGATACGCCGCCCGCGGCGGGCGCGGCGTCGGTGAGGGGTCAGGGCCGTCCGCCAGGCCGGTACCGGGGGGGCGGGCGAAGCGGTGGCCACTGGCTATAGTAGGTCCCTTGCATGGCCGGGACGACTCAGCGTTCCGCTCTGGGCAACAGGCGGCAGGCAATGAACAGCGCAGAGACAGACTACCGGCTGCTCGATGCTGGCAACGGCCGCAAGCTGGAGCAGTTCGGCCCGGTCATCCTGGATCGGCCCTGCGCGCAGGCGGTATGGCGAACGAGCCTTGACCGTTCCGAGTGGGCCCGGGCTCATGCATCGTTCACGCGTGACGAGGGCAAACGCTGGGAGGTCCATCAGCCGATCCCCGAACGCTGGCAGGTACGCCTCGAAGGACTGAACTTCGAGGTGCAGCCCACCGACTTCGGTCATGTGGGCATCTTCCCCGAGCACGTACGGGCCTGGCGCTGGATGGCTGCCCTGCGCTCGCGTCTGCTGGCCGGGAGCGAACCGCTCTCGGTCCTGAATCTGTTCGCCTACTCGGGCGGGGCCACCCTGGCTGCGGCGCGGCTTGGCTTCCGTGTCTGTCACCTGGACGCGGCCCGCAAGATGGTGACCTGGGCGCGGCACAACGCGGAGCTCAATGGTCTCAGCGGGGCCCCGGTGCGCTGGATCGTCGACGATGTACAGAAGTTCCTGGCGCGGGAGGGGCGCCGCGGAGTGGTCTACGAGGGCATCATCCTGGATCCCCCCAGCTATGGCCGCGGCAGTCGTCAGGAGCTCTTCAAGATCGACACACACCTGCTGGACCTGATGGACCAGTGTCGCCGGGTCCTGAGTTCGCAGCCGGCCTTTGTCTTCCTCACCTGCCATACGCCCGGCTATACGCCGCTGGTGCTCGAGCACCTGTTGGGGCAGGGCCTGTCCGGGCTGGGGGGAGCGGTGTCAGCCGGGGAGATGGTCCTCGAGGGCGGGCCGGACGTGCTCCCGGTGCCCAGCGGCACCTACGCCGTGTGGTCGGCGCGTTGACCACCGAGGCACGGAGACCGGCGCCGGGCGAGCGCTGAGGCACTGCATGAACCTGAGGGGAGTCCCGCGCATGACCTGCACCGGTGTCTGTCCACGGCTGTGGGCGCTCTGGCTGACCGCCCTGGCCTGTCCTGCGTTGTGGGGCGCCCCGGCGGACCGTCCCATCGAGATCCCCAACGGCGGATTCGAGCAGGGACTCACGGGCTGGCGGATCGAGGAACCGGCACCAGCCATCTCGACGCTCGAGCCGGGCCTGGCGGCGTCCGGGGTGGCCTCTCTGCGCATTCGCGACGCCGATGCTTCCCGCGGGTCGGCCGTCACCGGACCGCGCCTTCCGCTAAAGGGCGCAGCCCTGATGGAGGTGCGCGGTCGGTTGTACCCGGTCAGCGGGGACGGGCTTGGGGTCTACGTGCGCCAGTACAACGCCGCGGGGGAGTGCATCAGTGGCGAGTCGCACGTGGGTGGTCTCGGGGGCAGCACGCGCGCCTGGCGGCCGTTCGCCCTCGGCTTCGCGACAGCCCCCGAGTGTGTGGAACTGGAGCTGTTCCTCCACAGCTACCATGCCGCCCTGGTGGAAGCCTGCCTGGACGACCTCGAGGTCGTGGAGCTGGCGACCCATACCGAGCCGCCCTGGCCAGGCTCCTACAAGCTTCGTCCCGGCGATGCGGCCCGATTGACGGCGGCCGACGTGGCCGGGCCCGATGGCATCGTCTACCCAGACTGGAGCCGCTGCGGTGTGGACGGCGGCATACCGGAGGTCCCCGTGGTGGTGCGGGTGGAAGACTTCGGTGCGGTTGCCGACGACGGCCATGACGATGCCGACGCCCTGGACCGGGCCTGTGTGTCGGCGGGCCAGCGCGGGGGCGGGGCCGTGGCGCTGGGCGCCGGCACCTACCACCTGGACCGGCCGGTGACCGTTCGCGCCAGCGGGGTGGTGGTGCGCGGGGCCGGGCGTGACCGGACCCGCGTGCAGTTTCGCTATGCACTACCGGCTGAGGGCATCTGCTTCTACGCTCCCAAGGCCGGCGAGACGCTGGGGCGGTCCGGGGCTGTGGAGATCCATGCGACACCCAAGGACCTGCAGGCGCTGCGTCTTTCCGTGGGTGGCACCCGGGTCCAGGAATGGAAGCGCAGCCAGCACTCCGGCAACACGTTCTGGTTGCGCGTCGGGGCGTCCGCAGTACTTGGGGCCCAGGCTGCCGGGCCGGCCGAACTCAGGGCCGAGGCAGAGTATACCGGCGGCGTCACGAAGACGGCCACCATCGGGGTCACTCTCGACGCCGCGGCGCCTGCCCAGAGCCTGCCCGTGTCGTCCGGGGCGCTCCACTTTGCCGGGGGCGGCCTTGGGCCGACCGTAGCCCTGGCCGAAGACGGCCGGCGCGGCAGCACGGAGCTGGTCCTGTCGTCTGCCGGGGGTCTGCAGCCGGGCGACAAGGTCCTTATCGATGGTCCTGCGACGCCGCGCTGGAAGGCTCTGACGAAGAACCAGTGCGCCTGGGGTTCCTACCGGCAGTACGCCGTGCGGGTGGTCGGTGCCACCGGCAACCGCATCGTCATCGAGCAGCCACTGCGGATCGAGTTCCCGGTGGTGGACGGCAGCACCGTCCGCAAGCTGACCCCGATCGAGTGGTGCGGGGTGGAGGATCTGGCCATCGAGCAGACCGAGGACCTGTGGATCTCCACCGTGGAGTTCGCCAACGCCTGGAACTGCTGGGTCCGCGGCGTGCGGGTGGTGAAGACCGGCCGTTTCCCGGTGCAGGCCAACCGCGGCAAGTGGTGTGAGGTCCGCGACTGCGTCTTCGACGATGCCTGGTTCAAGGGCGGCGGCGGTACGGCCTACACGGGCTGGCAGAACGCCTGGGACTGCCTGATGGACGGCGTGGAGACCTTCAACTACCGGCATGCGCCGCTGGTGCAGTGGGCGGCGGCAGGCTGTGTCATCCGCAACGGGGTCTTCCACCAGAGCGATGGCCAGTGGCACGCCGGCTGGACGAACGAGAACCTCTTCGAGAACTGCGTCATCGAGTCGGTGACCGGAAACGGTGGCTACGGCTACGGCTTGTGGGCCTCGCCGCCGGAGGACACGGCCCATGGCCCCAACGGGCCCCGCAACGTCGTGTACCGGTGTGACGTGCGGTCGCAGCGGGAGGGGCTATGGCTGGGCGGCATGAACGAGAACTGGCTGGTCCTGCACAACCGTTTCGTGGTGGAGAAGGGGGCCGGTGTGTTTGCGAAGACTGCCAGCTTCGACCATATCATCGCCGGGAACGTGTTTGTGCTGCAGGATGCGCGGGCGGCAATGGTGGAACTCCGTACCCCGGACTGCGTCGGCATCGAGGCGCTGGGCAATGCGGTATATGGGGGCCGGGGCCAGCTCTGCAGCGGCATGGGCCGCCTGGCCGCCGACCGGGGCAACACGGTGGCTCCCCTGACGCCGGAACTGCCGGCCCGGCCGGAGCCCGCGGTGCCATCCATCTTCCAGTGGCAGCGGGACCATGTCGTGCGGCCGCGCCTGCTGCCGGTGCGCTGAGGCCCCCGGGGGCTGTTCCGTTCCCGGCACCTCGGCTTTGGCGTGGGCTGCCAGACGAAGGGGGAGCGGCCCCGCAGGCGCGGGGCCAGTGCTCCCGCGGTCGCGGGACCGCGGGCGGTCCAGGGAAGGGGGGCCGGTGCGCTGAGGCCCCGCTGCGGGCGTTGTAACGGCGCGATTCCGGTCCTATGGTGGGAAGGTGCCTGCAGGTCCGGGACGCTCCGGCTGCAGGCCACCAGGGCGCGGCGGGGTGCCGGGGCGTGAGCGATGGTGCGCCAGAGCACATGACCAGGCCCCCGGGAGGCGGGCTGATGGCCGATGCAGAGCGCGAACTCGCCGGTTTACGCGCTGCCAACGCGAAGCTCCAGGAGCGGGTGGCCGAGCTGGAGCGTGCCTTGGCGGCGACCGCTGGGGGCCGTCCGGACGACCGTCTGGGTGCGTCTGCACCGTCCCCGGCGCGTGGGCGCGCCGCCGGCGATTCCGAGGGCACAGTCCCCGAGCACCGGCGTGCCGCTCTTGCTCTGCGCGAGAGCGAGGCGCTGGTCCGCTCCATCGGCAACAACCTGCCCAACGCCATGCTGTACCAAGTCTTCCGCTTCGCCGACGGGACGCGGAAGTTCACCTATGTCAGCGGCTCGGTGAGACGCCTGCACGGCTGCACGCCGGCGCAGGCGATGGCAGACCCTGGCCGCATCTACGGGCAGCTTCCGGACGACGATCGCCAACGGGTCATCGCGGAGGAGGAAGCGGCCCACAAGGCGTTTCGGCCGTTCAGCACGCAGACCCGCATCCGGACGGCCTCCGGGGACCTGCGCTGGTCCTACTTCGCCTCCGCGCCGCGGCGGCTGGAAGACGGAGCAACGTGCTGGGATGGCATTGAGGTGGATATCACCGATCGCAAGCGCGGCGAGGAGGAGCGCGAGGCCCTCCGGGCGCAGCTTCAGCAATCCAGCAAGATGGAGTCCCTGGGGCGCCTGGGCGGGGGGATCGCGCATGATCTGAACAACCTCCTGACGCCGATCCTGGGTTACGGCGAGACGTTGGTGGACGATTTCAGCAAGGATGACGCCCGCCGGGCAGACCTGGAAGTGATCGTGCGGGCCGGGCGGCGCGCCCGCGCCCTGGTGCACCAGTTGCTGGCCTTCAGCCGCAAGCAGGCCCTGGAACTCCGTCATGTGGACCTGAACAGGATCATCACGGACTTCGGCAGGCTCCTGCGCCGGACCATCCGCGAGGACGTCAAGATCCTCTACGACCTGGCGCCCTCGTTGCCCGGGGTCTACGCCGATGTAGTCCAGATCGAGCAGGTCTTGATGAACCTGGCCGTGAACGCCCAGGATGCCATGCCTCGCGGCGGCCTGCTGAGCATCTCGACCCGCCACGAGAGCCCGCCTGGCGACGACGGCGCGGGACCGGCCGGGGGACTGACCGGAGACCGCGTCGTGCTCACGGTTCGCGACAATGGCCAGGGCATGGACCCGGAGACGCGGGAACACCTGTTCGAGCCGTTCTTCACGACCAAGGGCGGGACGAAGGGCACAGGCCTGGGCCTGGCGACGGTCTACGGCATTGTGACGCAGCACGGCGGCACGATCCGGGCCCACAGTGAGCCGGGGCAGGGGGCTCTCTTCACCATGGCCCTGCCGGCGGCCGGTCCCGTGGTCGAGGAGGAGAGGACCTCGGTGGACGTTGCCAGCCTCGATGCCGGGTGGGAGACGGTCCTGCTGGTGGAGGATGACGAGGCCGTGCGCACGCTGGCCGGTTCGATCCTGTCCCGGCAAGGGTACCGGCTGCTGGTCGCCGGCAACGGCCCCGACGCGCTGGCCCTGCTGGACCGCTACGAGGGTCCCTTGCACCTGCTGTTGACGGACGTGGTGATGCCGGAGATGAACGGTAAGGACCTGTACGGGCAGGTCCTGCTCAGACGTCCGGGGCTGAGGGCTGTGTTCATGTCGGGCTATGCCACCGAGGTGATCGCCCCGCACGGGGTGATGGACGAAGGGCTGCCGTTCATCCAGAAGCCGTTCACGGGGAGGGCCCTCGCGGCCAAGGTACGGGCAGTCCTGGACGGTGCTCCACCCACGCCGGTGGCGTCCGTGTCCGAAGGCCGCTGAACCCGCTACCGGTCTGCGCGCGACTGGGACCCGCCAGGCGGCTTCAGCCGGCGGTCTCAGCGAGGCGGAAGGCCAGATGGGGGACATCCCGTCCGGATCGGCGCCACTGGATCTCGAAGTCGGTCTGGATATCGGCGACGTCGACCATGGCGGAGGGGTCCTCGCACAGGGCCGGGTAGGCGGCGACAATGCGGCGCCAGTCTTCGAAGTAGGGGGCGAAGTCCGTCGACATGTGCAGGCTCCCGCCTGGCTTCAGGATGCGCACAAGACGCGCGATGAAATCGGTGGTGACCAGGCGGCGGACCCGGTGTCGGCTCTTGGGCCAGGGGTCAGGGCAGAGGAGGTGCACCCGGTCAACGGATGCCTGGGGTAGCAGGTACGAGGCCAGATCCAGGTTGTCGGCGCGCAGCAGGACGAGGTTGGCCAGCCCCCGACGGTCGGCCTTGCGGTCCACGCGGCGCAGCCGTCCCAGCATCACGTCCGAGCCCAGCACCAGGCGCTCGGGGTAGCGCCGGGCCAGCTCCAGGCAGAACCGGCCCTTGCCGCAGCCCATATCGAGTTCCACGGCAGAGGGCTGGCGCCCGAAGGAGGGGTCGATGACCTGGTAGGTCCCTGTGAGGATGTGGATCACGGCGTCAGAGGCTGCCCAGGAAGGTCCGCATCCGTACCATGGCTTCTTCGATCTCGTTGAGGGCGGTGGCATAGGCGCAGCGCACGAAGCCCTCTCCGCAGGCGCCGAAGGCCGAGCCCGGGACCACCGCGACCTGGTGTTCCTGGAGGAGGCGCGTCGCGAACTCGCGACTGCTCAGGCCCGTGCTGCGGATGCAGGGGAAGGCGTAGAACGCGCCGCGCGGTCGGAAGCACGGCAGGCCCATGTCGTTGAGCCGTTTGACGATGACATTCCGCCGCTGTTCATATTCGAGGCGCATTTCCTCGCGGGCCCGGGCGCCACTCTGCAGGGCTTCGAGGGCGGCGGCCTGGGCGATACTGGAGGCGCAGAGCATCGAGTACTGGTGGATCTTCATCATGGCCTCGATGAGCTCGTGCGGTCCGCAGCCGTAGGCGATACGGAAGCCGGTCATGGCGTCGGCCTTGCTGAAGCCGTTGAGCAGGACCGTGCGCTCGCGCATGCCCGGCAGCGAGGCGATGCTGGGGCAGCGTGGCTCGTAGCTGAGTTCCTCGTAGATCTCGTCCGTGATCACCAGCAGATCGCGGCGGATAGCCAGTTCGGCCAGGTGTTGCTTGACCTCCCCTGTCAGGCCCGCCCCGGTCGGGTTGTTGGGGAAGTTCAGCAGCAGCACGCGAGACCTGGGTGTGACGGCCGCCTCGACGGCCTCCGGGCGCAGGGCGAAGTCCTCCTCGGCCCGGGTGACCACGGTCCGCGCCACCGCGTGGGCCATGGTGATGCTGGGTGCGTAGGACACATAGCAGGGCTCATGGTAGATGACCTCGTCGCCCGGGTTCAGTACGGCCCTGAGGATGAGGTCCAGGGCTTCGCTGACCCCCACGGTCACGATGCACTCCTGCTCCGGGCTGTAGGCTGGGCCGAAGTGCTCTTCGACGTATCGGCAGATGGCCTTTCGGAGGCTGAGGTAGCCCAGGTTCGAGGTATAGCTCGTCTGGCCGCGCTTGAGGGCGTAGATCGCGGCTTCGCGGATATTCCAGGGCGTGACGAAGTCGGGCTCGCCGATGCCCAGGGAGATGACCCCCTCGACGCCTTCCACCAGGTCGAAGAAGTCACGGATGCCACTGCGGGGGAGGCCGGCGATGTGGCGGGCCACCCACTTAAGGGACGATCTTGAGTCGCTCATAGGGTATCTCGTCGCGCAGCTCGACGCCGGCTTCCTTGTACTTCTTCAGGATGAAATGGGTTGCCGTGGCCCTGACCCCGTCCTGTGACGCCAGTTTGCTGGCCACGAAGCGGGCCACGTCCTGGAGCGAGGGTCCCGAGACCTCCAGGCGCAGGTCATACCGGCCACTGACCAGGTAGACGGAGTGCACCTCCGGGAAGCGGGCAATGGCCATGGCGACGAGGTCGAAGCCGCTGTCTCGTTCGGGCTGGACTTCGACCTCGATAATAGCTCGGACCTCACCGTGGGCGACCTTGTCATCGTCGACGACGACGCTGTAGCCCATGATCACGCCATCGCGTTCCATGCTGGTGATGGCGGCCTGGGCGGCGTCGGCGCCGATCTGGAGGCGGTCGCCGATCTCGGCGGCCGACATGCGGCCATTCCGGCGCAGCAGCCGGAGGACGGCGTCTCGCAGTTCGCTGGTCGTCATGGTTGCTCCATGGTTGCCGGGGCCCTGGGCCTGGGCTTGCCAGGCCGGGGCCGGGAGGGCAGGGAGGCACGGTAAACGGGAGGGGGCGCGGGCAGGGGCCCCAGCCGCCGAGGGTCAGCGTGTCGGGGCGGGGATCTTGAGCTTCTGCCCCACGCGAATCGTGTCGCCCTTCAGCCCATTGGCGGCCCGCAGGGCGTCGGGGGTAATGTTGAAGGCCTTGGCGATCTGGCCGATGGTGTCCTTGGCCTGGACCGTATACTCATGGGTCACGGTCGCTGCCGGTGCCGGCCGGGCGCTTTCGCTGGCCTGGCGGATCTGGTTGAGGTTGCGGGCCATCTCATCGGCGAGGTTACCGGTGAGCTTGGTCATCGCCTTCTGCTGCTCCTGCGCGAGGCGGTCTTTGAACGACGCCATCTCGCCGCGCCAGGCCTCGTTGCCATTGCTGACGCGCGAGTCCAGGTCGGCGACCAGGCTGCGCAGTTTCTCGATCTCCTGGGCGCGGGCGTTGTTCTCCTGGCGGAGCTCGTCGATGACCGTGTAGAGCTGCTTCTGGTTCTCCTGGAACGCATGCAGGTCAGCCCTGATGGCCGCCACCTCGCGAGCGGAGCGGTCGCCATCCTGCCGGGCGGCGACTTCCCGGGCGCGCTGCTGCTGCATGAGGAGGTCCTGCTCCTCGTCATAGTAGTAGGATTCGCAGCCCTGCATGAGGACTGCCAGCCCGACGGTTGCCGCCAGTTGGCCGGCGCGTCTCCAGGTGGTGCGCTTCATGGCAAGCTCCTCGGTTCCTGCTTCTGCTACGGGCGCCCGGGTTGCTGTCGTGGTGCCCCGCTGGGGCATGTCCTGTCTACGGTGTGGGACCCAGCGGTCACCCCCGCTTTCAACCCCGGTCGCCGCGTGGTAGGTTACGCGGTCGCGACGCCGCTGCGGCGCGACCCTCGAAACATAGCGCACCATGTCCGTGTTTGAAAGCGCCTCGGAGGCCCGGGCCGGGCGTGCGGGTGGCCCGTCGTTGGCGGCCCCGGCAGGGGTGGGTGGTCACTGATGTCCACGGGTCAGGTCAGCCAGCCCATGCCGGCCAAGGGTGACCGTCGGGCGGCGCTGTTGCTTCGGCAGGTGGACACTGCCGTGCGCGCGGCGCTGGGCACGGCCGGGCCCGGACTGGGCGCCTCCAGGTCGGCGACCGACGCCACGGCCCGCGCCCTGCTGATGTTGATCCTCCGCCGGCGGGCCACCTTGGATTGGCTCATTGACCGGTTTGCCTCGGGGCGGACCCGCGACGCGGTCCGCCGGGTGCTCTGCTGGGCTTTGGCCGAAGCCCTGTACATGGATGGTCTGCCGGTTCCCGTCATCGTCGATACGGCGGTGGGGCACCTGAGCCGCCGGAGTCGGGCCGAAGCCTCCTTTGCGAACGCCGTTCTGAGGCGGATCCTGGCCCCGGGCCGCGAGGCGGTACTGGCAGCGGTTCGCGCCGAGGCGCCGCCGTGGGTGCGGCTTGACCTGGGCCAGCCGCTCTACTCGGCCTGGTCATCTCGCCTGTCGCCGGGGGCCCTCGAGGCCCTGGCGCTGCGTCTGCAGGAACCGGCGCCCGTGGTGGTGCGGTGTCGCCGCGGGGCCCTGGCGGAGGGGGTCGGGGGGATCGAGCCCTTGCCGCCGGTGGCGTGGGCCCCTGAGGGCGCGCTCTACCGTTGTGTCGATGCGGCTGTGTTCTTCGCCTCGGAGGCCTGGCAACAGCGCGCCTTCTACGTGCAGGATGCCTCGACCCTCCTGGCGCCTGGGCTGTTGGGGGTCCGTGCCGGCGAGCGGGTGGCGGACGTCTGTTGCGCGCCGGGTGGAAAGGCGCTGCTGCTCAGTGAGGCGGCCGGGCCTGGCGGGTGTGTCGTCTGCCTGGACCGTTCGCTGGCGCGGATGGGGCGGGTGCGTGAGAACCTGGCCGGGGCCGCGAATGTCCGGCTGCTGGTGGGGGACGCCCGGCGCGGGCCCTGCCGCGAGGGGGCCTTCAGTGCCGTGCTCCTGGACGTGCCATGCAGCAACACGGGTGTCGTCCGTCGTCGGCCGGATGTCCGCTGGCACTTTACCCCGGCCGGCCGTGACGAGCTGGCCATCGAGCAGGGCCGTATCCTGGCGGCCAGCGCCCGCCTGCTGGCGCCCGGCGGGCGGCTGGTATACAGCACCTGCAGCCTGGAGCCCGAGGAGAACACGGCGGTGGTTCGGGGCTTCCTGGCGCAGCAGTCCGGGTACCATCTCGAGCGCGAGTGTCTGCTGGAGCCGGGCGACTGGCACGACGGGGCCTACGCCGCCCTGGTGTGCCGGCAGGCCTGAGGGAGAAAGACCATGCTCAGACACCCATGTCTATCGGCGCGGCGGGTCGCCGCCGGGGCGCTGCTCTGCGGTGCGCTGGCACGCTCGGCCGAATGGACCCCGGCCCTGGCCACAGCCTTCGTTGCCCCGGACGGCAACGACGCCTGGTCAGGCCGGCTGGCCACCCCGACGGCAGACGGCAAAGAGGGTCCCTTCGCCACCCTCGTGCGGGCCCAGGCCGCCGCGCGCCTGGCCGCCCGGCAGCCCGGCGCCGGGCCAGTGCTGGTACTGCTGCGCGGCGGGACTTATGAACTGCAGGCGGAATGGGTCTTCTCCCCCGAGGACTCGGGCACGGCAGAACGGCCGGTGGTCTACGCGGCCTATCCTGGCGAGGTCCCCGTGGTGTCGGGCGGTTCCCGTGTGGCCGGCTGGGAGCCTCAGGGCGAGGGCCTCTGGCGGGCCCGCTGGTCCGCTGGCAACCGAGAGGACAGCCCGGGTCCCCGCCGGCTGTATGTCGAGGGCCTGCGCCGGCCGCTGGCGCGGACCCCTGACGAGGGGAGTTACTTCAGGGTCCAGGGGTTGACCTACGCCTTCGACGACCCTGGCCAGCCGGCCGACATCGCCTTCACCAAGATGGCCTTCCGCTTCCGCGAGGGCGATCTGCAGGACTGGCCTCGGCTCCGGGAGATCAACGCCGTGGTGCTGCGCTGCTGGGAATCGGCCATGCTGCCCATCCGGTCGGTGGACGAAGCCGGGCGCGGGGTCCTGTTCACGGGGCCGATGAAGTGGCCCTTTGATGCCGGGCAGCGCTACTATGTCGAGGGGTTCCGCGAGGCTCTGGACGCCCCGGGGGAGTGGTGGTACGACCGCGCCGAGGCCAGGCTCTACTACCGGCCGAGGCCGGGGGAGGACATGCGCACGCTGGAGGTGGTCGCCCCCCGTCTGACGGGACTGGTGCGACTGGCCGGAGAGGCCGAAGCCGGCCGTTACGTCGAGCACCTGCGTTTCGAGGGGCTGGCCTTCCGCCATAGCGACTACCGGCTGCCGCCCGAAGGGCACGGCGACTGGCAGGCCGCGGTCACCATCCCGGCGGCGTTCATGGCGGATGGGGCCCGCGCCATCGGCCTGATCGGGTGCGAGTTCCGTAACCTCGGGCAGTATGCGGTCTGGTTCCGGCACGGTTGCCAGGAGGACCGGGTCGAGCGCTGTGAGATCACCGATGTCGGGGCCGGCGGCGTCCGTATCGGCGGCGAGGGCATGGCCCCCAACCAGGCCCTGGCCACGGGCCGGTGCGTCGTGACCAACAGCTTCATCCATGACGGCGGCAGCGTCTACTACGGGGCCATCCCGGTATGGGTCGGCCAGAGCAGCGACAATGGGGTCAGCCATAACGAGATCTGTGACTTCAACTACACCGGCATCTCGGTCGGCTGGAGCTGGGGGTTCAACCCCACGTCATGCCATCGGAACACCATTGAGTACAACCACTTGCACCATCTCGGGCGGAACGTGCTCTACGACATGGCGGCCATCTACACGCTGGGGATCTCCACCGGCACCGTCATCCGCAACAACCACATCCACGACATCTGGGGCTTCGTCGAGGGCTACGGCGCCGGTGGCATCTACCCGGACGAGGGCAGTACCGGGCTGCTGATCGAGAACAACCTCGTCTACCGGGTCCAGAGCGGCGGACTGACGATCCACTACGGGCGCGAGAACGTGGTACGCAACAACATCTTCGCCTACGGACAGCGGGCCCAGGTCCATCTCGGTCGGCCCGACATGAAGTCCAGCCAGACACTGACCCAGAACCTCATCTACTACGACGAAGGGGGCCTCATCGAGCGCCTGAGTGACCTGGTCAGTGACCGCAACCTCTACTGGCATACCGGCGGCGCCGACAAGGTCGTGTTTCCCGGCGGCAAGGACCTGGCTGCCTGGCGTGTGGATGGCTACGACCGCGAGTCCCTGGTGGCGGACCCGCGGTTTGTCGCGCCGGAGCAGGACGATTTCCGCCTGCGGGAGGGATCGCCGGCACTGGCGTTGGGGTTCAGGCCCTTCGATGGGACGGCGGCTGGGCTGACGGGGGACCCGGTCTGGGTCGCCAGGGCAGAGGCCGTCCGCCGGCCGCGGGCGCCGCTGCCGGCCATGGTGGAAGCGCCCCCGTTGTCGGTCCGCGACGACTACGAGGACACGCCGGTCGGGCGCCTGCCCATGCAGCTCACCGTCCACGGTGCCGGGGGGGGCGCCTCGGTCCTCGTGAGTGCCGCGCAGGCCGCTTCCGGGAAGCACTCGCTGCGCTTCCTGGATGCCGAGGGTTTGGACGAGACCTGGAACCCGCACTGCTATGTGAACCCCGGCCTGGCGTCGGGCACCGTCGTGGGTGAGTTCGACCTCTGGCTCGGGGCGGGGGCTGTGTTCTCGCACGAGTGGCGCACAAACGGCAGCCCGTTCATCACCGGCCCCACCATCGAGGTCGATGCCGAGGGTAGCCTGCGGGCAGGCGGACAGGAACTGCTGCGGGTGCCGCGGGAGCAGTGGGTGCACCTTCTCATCCGAGCGGACCTGCGAGCGGAGGCCAGGGGGACATGGACCCTCGCGGTAACCCTGCCTGGGATGGCCCAGGCTCAGTCCTTCGACCTGGCCTGCACCAAGGCCTTCACCGCCTGCCAGTGGGTGGTGTACGTGAGCAACGCGACGGCGGCTTCGGAGTTCTTCCTGGACAACCTGCGGTTGGAGCAGGAGAGCGCCCCCGCGACACGCTGAAGGCGGGCCGCGGTTTACACCCGTCTCGTCCACGGTACATTAGGGCGCACCGCGACGGTCCCGGCCTGGTGCCGGGCCACTGGCGGGGATCACCGGGTCGGGCTGGAGTACTCACCCATGGCGAAGATCGCATTCATCGGGGCTGGCAGCTTCGGGTTCACGCGGACGCTGGTGAAGGACATCCTCACGTTCCCCCTGCTGCAGGACGCCACGCTGGCGCTGATGGACATCAACGAGGAGCGGCTGGACTTCATCACCCGGGCGGTGAAGCGCATCGTCAGGGAGGGCAACTACCCGGCCAAGGTCGTCGCCACCACGGACCGGCGCGAGGCCCTGGCGGGTGCCGACGCGGTGCTCTGCACGATCCTCTGCGGGGACGTGGACGTCTGGCGCCACGACATCGAGATCCCCAAGAAGTTCGGCGTGGACACCAACGTCGGCGATACGCGGGGGCCCTCTGGCATCTTCCGCGCCCTGCGCACCATTCCCACCATGGTCGGCATCTGCAAGGACATGGAGGCGGTCTGCCCGGACGCGATCCTGCTGAACTACACCAACCCCATGGCCATGCTCTGCCGGGCCATGCAGCGGCAGTCGAGGATCCAGGTCAGCGGCCTCTGCCACAGCGTGCAGGGCACGGCCCACATGCTGGCGCACTGGATCGGCGCTCCGCCGGCAGAGATCGACTACGTGTGCGCCGGCATCAACCACCAGGCCTTCTACCTCACCTTCGAGTGGAAGGGCCAGGATGCCTACCCGCTGATCCGCAAGGCGATGAAGCGGCCCGCGGTCTACAACGAGGAACAGGTCCGCAACGAGATGTTCCTGGCGCTGGGGTACTACGTGACCGAGTCCAGCGGCCACAACAGCGAGTACAACGCCTGGTTCCGCAAGCGGCCCGACCTGATCGAGAAGTACTGCACGCACGGCACGGGCTGGAACCCCGGCGAGTACGCCTACATCCTCAAGGCCTACCAGCAGCGCGTCAAGGACTGGAAGCAGGAGATCGTCCGTTGGCTGGAGGACCCCAAGCCGCTGGACCTGCGGCGCGGACACGAGTATGCCGCCAGCATCATCAATGCCTACCTGGGCGGCACCCCCTTCGAGTTCAACGGTAACGTGCCCAACCGGGGCCTGATCACCAACCTGCCCGAGGGCGTCTGCGTCGAGGTGCCGGTGGTGGCCAACCGGCGCGGACTGAACTCGATCCACGTCGGGCCGCTGCCGCCCCAGTGCGCGGCCCTGGTCAGCACCAGTGTCGCGGTCGAGGAGATGGCCGTCGAGGCGGCCCTGACCGGCAATGCGGAGATGGTCTACCACGCGATCTGCTACGACCCGCTGACCGCAGCGGTGTTGTCGCTGGCCGAGATCCGGGACATGGTCAAGGCCATGCTGCGCAAGAACAAGGCCCACCTGCCGCAGTTCCAGGCCATCGCGTTCTGAGCCGGACCTCGGTCGGCTCGGTGATGCGGTGCACCTCGCGGCCCAGGCGGCGCTGACCGTTCCCGTGCCTGCCTATGGCACCCATGCCACCTACACGTACCGTCTCGACCACGCTGAACCTGGGTGGTTGGGACCATACGGACCGGGTCGGTGCCGGGGGCATCACGGCGGCGAACCGGGACGCCCTGGTCCAGCACCTGCGGGAACGCCATGCCAACGCGCCCTGGGCCAGCGCGGCGGTCCTCCCTACCGGCGAGTTCGATGCCCAGGGCGCCCACAGCAAGGCCCCCGACGCGGCGGCCTTCGATGCCTTCGTCAGGCTCTGGCCCGACGCCCGCCACTACATGGTCTTCCTGGCCGTGGGCGACTGGGGCAGCATGACCGCGGGGTTTGCCGGCTCGGCTCGGGGCACGCCGCTGTTTGAGGCGGAGCTTCCGACCTGGGCTCTGGTTCTGGGGGGACCATGTCCGGTCCCTGGGGCTGGCGACCCGGCAACTCGGTCTGCTGATCGTGGATGAACCCCATGACCAGGCCATGTACGACGCGGCCCTGGCCTATGCGCGCGTCATCCACCGGGTAGAGCCGGAGATCGCCCTGTGGGTCGACCCGCAGCCGAACGAGGGTCAGACCTGCCGGGAGATGCTGCGTGAGATGGACGTGGTCGTGCCGCATCGCCCCCAGTGGCTGCAGTCCGAGGGGTGGTTCCCGACGTTGTTCGCCGCCCTGCACCAGGAGGGTAAGGCGCTCGCATCCCGCGGGCTCGGCCGGTGGTCGCTGACTCGCCTGTCCGTGGCATCCGGGCCCGTCCCAAGGCTTCCGAGAAACTGTCGCCAGTCCCGCGGCCGCGGGACCGAAGTCCGTTCGGCCCAGGGGTCCCAGTCGGAGCTGGGACCTACAGCCGTCGGCGCGCATCTGTCGACGCGCCGACGGCGACCTTGGCGCAGCCCCGTGCCCGTCCCGCCCCGGATGGCAGGGATACGGCCACGGTTTACATTACCTGCCGCATAGCCCAGGCCTCCGGCATCGCGGGCGGCCCTGCCAGGGACCCGCTCGCTCAGTGGTCCGGCGGGGGGATGTATGGGTCGTCGTGTCGCCTTTCGCCTCGGGTCGACTCCAAGGCGGTACTGATGTCGTCGCATTCGGGAACAGAGGACGCTGCCGCGCCCGCCGCGAAGGGCGCCGGATGGGCCTTGGTCGTCGGGGCCCTGGGGGTGGTCTACGGCGACATTGGCACCAGTCCCCTGTACGCCCTGCGCGAGTGTTTCCTGCATGGCCTTCCCGCCAACCGGGCCAACGTCCTCGGCGCACTCTCCCTGATCACCTGGACGCTGATTGCCCTGGTGTCTGTGAAGTACCTGTCCTTCGTCATGCGCGCCGACAACCGCGGAGAGGGCGGTATCCTGGCCATGATGACCCTGGTCACGCGAGTGGTTGACGGCAGTGGTGGCGTCCACCGGCTGTTGGTGGCTCTGGGCGTCCTGGGAGCCTGCCTGCTCTATGCGGACGCCATGATCACCCCCGCCATCACCGTACTGAGCGCCATCGAGGGTCTGAACGTGGCGACGCCCGTACTCCAGCCCTACATCGTCCCGCTCGCGATCTGTATTCTACTAGGGTTGTTTGCCTTCCAGCACCACGGCACCGCCCGCATCGGGACTGTGTTCGGCCCGCTGATGCTGCTCTGGTTCGTGCTGATCGGTCTCGTCGGCGTCCGCTCGATCGTGATGACGCCGTCCGTGCTGCTTGCCCTCAGCCCCCACTACGGGGTGGCCTTCCTGGTGGGCCACGGCTGGCACGGACTCGCGATCCTGGGCAGTGTCTTCCTGGCGGTTACGGGCGCAGAGGTCCTGTACGCGGACATGGGCCATTTCGGGCGGCGGCCGATCTGGATGGGCTGGTTCTACCTGGTGTTTCCCTCGCTTCTGCTCTGCTACTACGGTCAGGGCGCCTTCCTGTTCCGTTCGCCGGGTGTGGTCGAGGACCTCTTCTACCGGGCGGCACCCGGCTGGGCCCTCTACCCCATGGTTCTCGTCGCCACCATGGCCTCCGTGGTGGCTTCCCAAGCGGTCATCTCCGGCGCCTTCTCCATCTCGCGCCAGGCGATGCAACTGGGTTACTGCCCCCGCTTGCAGACCCAGCAGACCTCCGAGAGCGTCATCGGCCAGATCTACGTTCCGAGCGCCAATTGGATGCTGCTGGTCGCAACCCTTGTCCTCGTGCTTGGGTTCCGGCACTCCAGCGACCTGGCAGCCGCCTACGGGATCGCCGTCTCCACGGCCATGCTGGTGACTACGGTGCTGCTATACATCGTGGCCCGGCGCGTCTGGGGCTGGCCCCGGTGGACGGCCGGGCTCATGGCAGGCATGTTCCTCATCCCGGACGGGGGCTTCTTCGCGGCCAACCTCATGAAGGTGGGTTCCGGTGGCTGGCTGCCGTTGCTGGTGGCCGCCCTCATCTACCTGCTGATGGTGACCTGGAGGGACGGTCGGGACCGCCTGGCCCGGTCATTCCGCCAGGATGCCTTGCCGGTGGACCAGTTCCTGGCCGATATCGCCCGGCATCCGCCCCTGCGGGTCCCGGGGCTGGGCGTCTTCCTCTCGGGGAACCCCACTGGCGTGCCCCGCACGCTGTTGCACAACCTGAAGCACAACTGCGTGCTGCACGAGAAGGTGATCCTGCTGACCGTGCGCACCGAAGAGGTACCCTACGTCCCGGCGTCGGAGCGGGCCCACGTGGACGAACTCGGCAACGGCATGTTCCGTGTGAGCCTGGCCTATGGCTTCAGCGAGACCCCGGACGTCCCCGCAGCCCTGCGCCGGACCGGCGGCCAGCATTTCCGCTACGACCCGATGCGCACCACCTTCTTCCTCGGGCGGGAGACGCTGCTGGATCCGAAGGGGAGAGTGACAGCCGCCCGGCGCTGGCAGACCAGCGTCTTCACGTTCATGTGCCGGAACGCCCTGGACCCCACCAAGTTCTTCCGGCTGCCTCCGAACCGGGTGGTGGAGCTTGGCATCCAGGTGCAGCTCTGACCGCCCCATGCCCCCCACCGGTCTTCCGCCCCATCACGCCTGACCCGCGGGCCTGAAGGGCTTGTCCGAGGGCGCCCAGATGCGCTCCGGGGCCAAGCCCAGCCGTGCGACCATGTTCCAGGCCGCCTCGATGTGGGCCAGGTGCCGGATGTCGTGGGCATCGGAACCGACGCTGAACAGGCAGCCCTCGGCAGCCACGGCGGCCAGGTAGTCGCCATACTCCTCTGCGTACCGCGGCGGGTTGGCCCCGTTGCAGAGGTTCGCCTCCACGTTGATCTCGATGGCAGTGCCGGTCTCCCGGGCCACCTGGCCCAGCTCCCGTGCATAGGACTCCGGGACCGCCTTGATGCTGTCGAACCAGGGCCAGCCGCGCTTGCTGAACTCCGACCTGGCGAACCAGTAGGGGTGCACCAGCACGTCGACCAGCGGGTCCTGGCACGTCTTGAGGTGATGGCGGTGCTGGATATCCACGATCTGGCGCAGGTCGTACTGCTCGATGTAGGTCGCGTGGATCCCCCCGATGGCGAACTGAAAGCCAGCCTTCTCCTTGGTCTCCGCGTTGAAGGCGAAAAACCCATCCCGGCTGAGGTAATTCAGCTCGACCCCGAAGTAGACGTCCATGGGGCACTGCGTCCCTTCAAGATCACGGCGGATGCACTCGTGCAGCGGCAGCTTGTCGAGGGTGTTGAGGTGGTCCGTGATGCCAAGACGGGTCACGCCGACGCGCGCGCATTCGGCCAGGATGGCGGAAATGGTCATGGTGCCGTTGGCGCACTTCAGATAGGCCGTATGGGTGTGGAAGTCGAACCGCGGTGCCATGCGCACCTCCTTCAGGGTGTGGCTACTCCGTTGGCATGTCAGTGCCGATCTGGAGGTCGTCCAGGTAGAACACGCGCCGGTCGGTGGCCATGCTGCTCCAACCGACCCAGGTCAGGTTGCGGAAGTCGGGGCTGCCCGTGGCCAGCCGCTCGAAGCGCCGGGGGGGCTCTCCCGGCAGCGTGACCACGAGCGTCCAGGTGCCATCTGCATCCCTGCCCACTCGAGCCGTGATCTCCACGTGGACCCAGGGGCCGACGGGCAGCGCCAGCAGCTCGTGACCTCCGGCGCGGAGCATGCCGCCCTCAACCCACAGGCTCGGCCCGACCCGATAGGGCTGCACGTCCCAACTGCGCCACTCATGGTACATCCGGACACCCTCCTCCACCCGCACGTGGAAGGAACACCGCGAGGTCCCGGCAGTGTGGTTCGGCAGGTAGGCGAAGTGCGGGTCGTAGTCGTGCTCCAGGCCGGGGGCGTCCACGATCTTGAGACTGTGCTTCCCCGAAGCCGCGGCTTCGTCCGTGACGGCGATGGAGTCGCCCTTGTTCTCGACGTTGACCTGCCCCGCCCGCGCCGGCTTGGCTCCCACCGGCGTGGCCTCGAAGTCGTCCACGAGGGTCAGCGGCGGAGGCGGCGGCGCCGGCGGCGCAAACTGCACGGCGGGAAATACGAATGTCGTGGGAATGGCCACCCAGGCCGGGTCGCCGTAGAGGCCCGCCTGTGCGGTATCGAACTCCTTGAAGCCGACCCGGGCGGCCGGGGACCCCGGCCTGAGCCGGAAGTCGCCGTGCTCAGGGTCCACGAAAAGCGGGTCGGCCACCAACGAGCCCTTCTCCTTACCCTTGGCCTGCCATTCCTCCAGGGGCACGTCGTGGAAGGCGACCGGCTGGCCGGACGCGTTCCAGTAGAGGTTGCTCTCCGAGACCACGTTGTCG
>Ga0172371_10004478_pt1 | contig 21094 bp, 32 predicted proteins | sample Lak12m_FD_114543 | JGI IMG/M metagenome (GOLD analysis project Ga0172371, IMG submission 114543) | Freshwater microbial communities from Kabuno Bay, South-Kivu, Congo - kab_022012_12m | ecosystem: Environmental > Aquatic > Freshwater > Lake | place: Democratic Republic of the Congo: South-Kivu... | reverse complement strand
TCCTGGATAAGTACTAACTTGTATACTTCCTTCAACACAGATCAATCTCCCTTTTGTCAGATTTCGCTCAACGACATCAGCCTTACCTTCCCACGCAGCAATTCTTAAAAAATCTGTTTCTCTTATCCCTTCAGCATTCTTGAACTCTCTATGAACGGCCAACTTAAATGTCGCTAATTTCTTGCCAGTTTTTGTTATAACAATATTAGGGTCGGTGGCTGCTCTTCCTATCAAAAATACTTTGTTCATATAAAAATTCCTTTCAAATATTAATCCCTTCTAAAAATAGGGATTTAGAATCTATTAATACTGGACGATCTACAAAAAGCGTATCGGTACTTTCTAAAGATGATTCATTATATACATATACTACATAATTTTCTTTCATATAAGAACAATAATTATACTGAAAATAATAACAGAAAAATTTATCTATAATATTTTCATACGAAAAAGAATCGAGAGGACAAACTATTCTGAATTCTTTATTATACATTAAATCTATTTTCTCATGATATGAATGGTCACAAAAATGACACATATTATTCTTAATCTGATTATTAATATTCATCATTTTTTGTTATAGCTTTTTGTTTTTTTTAAAAATCATATTATTAGTCTCTATCATAGATTTTTTTATATTTGATAAATTAGAAATTATTTTTTCTAATTTGAGAATAAAATTTCTATACCCTCCATCTCGTGATGTATATATGTCCGAATAAAGTATAAACCTATTTTTAGAGTCAGATATTAATAATCTTGCGCATTCTACATCATCTAGATCTAGATATATATCTCCAATAATGATGCACGGATTATCTTCCTCATAAACTCCATCAATAAGTTTACGAATTTTTAATTTAGCAAATGTTTTATTCGTTTTTTGTTTTTTTGAATTATCATAGTTCAATTTCATCTTATTTTTAAATTCTGAAATCGATGTTATTATAGAGTCAATATTCCGTAAATTTATATAATTTTCTTTCTTCGAATTGGAAATTTCAAAATCTATTTGAACTATCGATTCGTTATTTATAAGTTTAAACAAATAAGAAACCCCACCACACGAAATCCATTTTCTTTTATTAGATGTAAATGTATATATTTCTGTATTATTTTTGTTACTATAATTTAAAGTAGAACTTATTAGTTTTAAGTCCTCCAAATTAATACTAGGTTTATCTATAAATCTACTAAATTTCATATGAAATCTCCTCTGTATTTTGTAAAAATTTTTCAACAAATTTATTCAATCTAAATAGACTTTTTTCTTTTCCAAGAATAAATAAAACATCCACAACGTCTGGAGTAACGTTATCACCGGATAACGATAATCGTAATAATTCAGCCAAAGTAGATATAGAAATTCCTTCTGAATTTTTACCATATAAACATTCTATTATATTTCTTTTATATTTTCGGTAGACCAATCATGTATTGTATTAAATAATTTTATGAGTGTTTTCAATTCTTTTATATTGATGTTATTTTTCGATGATATATAAGAATTTATAATATCGTTATTAAAACAATTGTTTATATCATTTATAAAAAATTTTCCTAAACTTATAGGATCTTGTAGTATAGAAGATCTCTGTTTATATATCTTACAAAAGTACCGGTAGGAGAAGGTGCAAATCTGGTAATATTAGTTATAGTATTTAACCAATAGAACTAAAGAAGTTTTCCAAATCATATAATAAATTATCGATATCCCTAGATTCGGAAACTCGTATTTCTAAAGCATTTTCATAAAATATATCAAAATCTCCATTTAATATTTTTATAGTTTCTAATTCATCATAATATTCATCTATTTCTAATATATCCTGTATATTTTCTAATGTATCACAAATATAATATTCTTTATTATCATCTACTTTATCTATAACTATTACCTTCATCGAATAGCACCTTTCTTAAAATTCTTTCCATTCCCAATTAGAAACAAATTTCGGTTGGGGTAAGATTACCTTTTCCGCATTTACAAGTAAATGGATGAAATTTATTATTTTTTGATATTCTTTCATAGATTTTATCTGATTTTCTGTATATTTCACTAATTATACTCCTTTTAAAATAAGGGCAATAGACATACCTTCTAAATATTACTATTACTATCATCATCTAATATCTTACTACTTATTACTCATCTAACATCTAACATCTTACTACTTATTACTCATCTAACATCTTACTACTTTATACTATTTACTACTTATTGGTCTTGTCGGTTGCTATCGCCCTTATTGGATTTATTCAAATATCAATTGAAATCCTTCGGTTTTTTTTAACATGTAGTCATATTCAAAATAATCACGATCATATACTGGTTCGAAATTTACTGAAATTAAATGCATAGATTGGAATATATAAAAATCTTCTCCGACCCCTTTCTTATATATTGTAACTTTTTCTGGAACATATTGATTTCCATATTTCTTAAATTCTTCACAATTTATAAATTCATATAATTTATTTTTATGAAAAAATTCACACTTAGTCCAATAAGAATTTTCATCATTTAATAAAGTAAAATCAAATCTAGTATATTTAGAATACCATTTTTTATTTGTGAGACGAACTTTATCATTTGTTAATAAAACTGTAAATCCATTATCTATGAAAAAATTCAAATTACAACCGAACATCGAAGTAAATTCTGGATTCATCCAAGCATAGGTAAATATTTCGGAATCATCAAATGTACAATCAGTATCGCACCTGACAGATTTTTTATCTCTAAATATATAATAATAGCTAAATATATCTAATTTTAAAAGATTATAAACAGATACGTCTCTTCTTCTCATTTTTTCATAAGAGCTATATGTATCAATTGAATATAAATTATATCCGTTAGAAAAGATCTCAAGTTCTTTTATAATATTAATTATATTTTCTGTAGAAACATGTGTCCATCTACCGGATAGTTCTGGAATTAGATTGTTTCTTCTAACTAAAACATCTTTTAATTCATTTATAGTTCTATCATTATTAATTAAAACACTTTTATCAAAATATCTAACATTTGTTCGTGTTGCGTATACTAACTGACAATAAGAAAAAGGTTCTAACATAAAACTTATTTTTTTCTTATAATATTCTATATTTCTTGGTTGATTTGCCATACTATTTGAATTAATAAAAATAAATAATATAGTTAATAATATAAAATATCTTTTTATCATACATAACTTTCTATATCGATTATACATTATAATATAACACCAATGAAAAATAACTTTTTATTTATTTCATAACAATCATCATCAAGTATTTGAGTATACATGTCTTTTATAAGTAAATACGGACATATCGTAAAATTTCTATAATATATTCTTTTGTCTCCATAACCAAGAATACATATCATGTTTCTATTACCAGAACATATATTACAGTTAATTCCCAATAAGGAAAGAATTCTATAAAATCCATTCATATAATTATACCAAAATAAAGTAGATATCCTGTAACATCAAAATCAGCTAAATCAAAACAATTATTATCATATACAAATTCATCACAAATCAAAACTTTTGAGTATAAAACCGATCTCCAAGCACATTTATGTATATATTTCATACAAGTTTGGCATTTATACTGATCTAGCATCTTCAAAGTTATATAATACAAATCTTTATTCATTATATAATAATACCTATTTTTAAAGTATTAGAAGAACATATGTTGAGTTCCAACATATTTGGATCCAAAAAATTATAACAAAAATATTTTACTTTATCTGTATTTCTGAGTTTACAATGATAAATGGATCCAAAAGAAAAATAATTATAATAACATCGGTTACAACTTATATTATCTATATATAGAAGAATTTTTAAAATATCATTTTCAAAATCACATAACATAGATATTACAACCTTTTTAATTTTGGAGGCTTTTTGTTGAATAATACAGCCTCCATTCTCCTTATAACTGAATGTTCTGCTGAATCTATATCTTTTCTTTTTGCTGATTTAGACGAAGCTATAGAACATAATTCAGCTAATACTATATGCGATACTTCATGAAATGCTAACTCATCTATAGTTTTATTTATATATTTTATTTCTAGTTCTTCCCAATGAGTACATAAATTTATAGTAGCAACTCTACCAGAATAATGGATATTACAATCAGCATAAGAATCATTATTCCATAACTCATGAGTGTAATATACTTTCCAATCAAACAAACCAAATTCTTTTATATAATAATTACATCTATTCTTAAATAATTTTAAATGTTCTTTAGTAGTCCTCATATAATTTATTATTAGGATTCTAAAAACTTAATACCTTTTATTATGTCTCCATCAATATTAAAAGCTAAAGTTTTTTTATATAAAATTTTTGTAATCGTTGCTATCATGGAGAGAGTAGAAATCCCAATTTTTTCATCCTTTTCAAATATAACTAAGTCTGAGTTTTGATTTTTTATTTTTTTCAACATATCTGCTTTATTATCATCAAATAAAATTATAGAGTTAAATTCATTATAATGAATATTTTTTATATCAAATATAGAATTTAGAAGTTCTATTATTTTTAATTCTTGTGTTTCTATGGGAGTTGTAACTTTTTTTAAATCTTCTTCACATTCTAATTTTGTAGAGTATTTAGTTTCCGGTTCTGGTATGCTTATATTTTTAGATATGAGCATTTTAATAAATTCTATTTTTGCATCGCAGCAATTCCTAATTGCTTCTTCTTTAGATGTACCAGTACCATTCACTTCTCTTCCGAGTTCATCGATCCACGCCTCAAATATTCCGTTTTTATTTTCCACATTTATTTTGTATTGTAAACCGCAATAATATGCTAAGCTCTTCATTATAAACCTACCTTAATCGTACATAATTCCTAATTTAGCTTCTTCATCAGCAAATGATGTTCTTTCATTTTCAGTATTTATTATGATTTATTTCGATATTTCTAATGCTTCAGATCTTGATATAATATTCTTCATATTTATATTAGCTTTTTTCCAATTTCTGGACCAATGTTCATCAGTTGTTACGTGGTTTTTTCTGACATACTTTGCTACGCTTTTCTGAAAATCATGTATTTCTATACTGTGTTCCGTTCTTATAACTATTCCTTCTTTTTCTCCTCCAAAACTAGAAGGAAGAGACATTTCATATTCTAAATAATTCTTCAAGTCGTTTATATCAGTAAATATTCCAGTTTTGAGTACAGGAACAGTAGATAATTTTAAATACTCAGATAATTTATATACATCATCCCAACATAAAAATTCATTATCATAATACATTGAAAATACGAAAAAATAGTCAGTTAAATTTGTATACTCTAATGAATGTATAGCAAATAAATTTTCACCATATATAGATATATTTTTTGGAATTTTATGTAGTATAGATTTATATCTAGATTTTATAGCATCAAAAGATGAACATATAGTTGGAGATGAATGTGATCTAGCATAAACTGATGAATTCTTTAAACAAGTATTACTACCATCCAATTTTTCGGTAATGATAATATTTATATTTAAAAAATTTTCAACATCCTTAATAGACATACTTTTGTCTTTGTTGTCTCCCAAACCAGGAGAAAACGGAAGATATGGTGTTCTTGGGTATTTCATATCGATCTCCCAACTTGTTCGTCGTTCATAAATATACACATATTATTATCTCTATCTTTTAGTATATTTTTTTCCAAAGAATCTTTATGTATAACTTTCCACATAACATCCCCTAATCTGGTCAACAAGAGGCTATTATCATTTTTTAATATAATAGGTAATGAATCGAATTTTTCCGTTTCTTTATATTTTACAATCAGAAAAGATACTATATTGTAATAATTACTTGTCGATTTGTATTCTGTTCTAACATAAAAATTATTTCCGGATATGCATCCAACTATAGAATAAGACATAAAAACTCCTTTGTGAACTACCATCACTTAAAGATGGATGGCTTCCTACGTTTCTGTAGATCGTGTCTTTCTTTCGGATAGCATGGCCTGTCCAAGGCAAAGAATATTTTTAGCCGCGTTTACATCCCGATCTTCGACATAACCACACTTACAAACGTAAGTTCGTTTGTTAAGAGGCATATTTTGAATAATTCCACATCAAAAATACGATTTATTCTTTCCTTTCTTTACATCCACCTACTGAAGTAGGTGGTTTTGATCTGCGATTTCGGAATATAAATTTTGGGCCAAGTCTTGCCCACTTGGCCCTTTTCACAAATTATCGAGTAACTACAGCTCCACAAACAGAACAAAATTTATCTCCAGATGATAGGGATCTTCCACACCCTTTACATTTTATTTTAGTATCCACATACAGAGGTTCAACATGTTCCACAAATTTTCCACAGGACAATTTTAATGTTAAAACATGGGATATTTCTTCTAATGGTTTTGTAGTTCCATATGAAAATCTTTGATTCGAATTGTTTCCTGGTATAGTTATACCATCGGAATTGAATAATTTCGAACTTCTAGACGCTTCTATTTCAGATGTACAAGAATTAGAAGAACTATAAAAAACAACGGGATTGGGATCATAAACGGGTTGCTTTCTGTATATTGGATGATACCAAAAATCGCAATCGTTATAATAGGGATTATGATAATAAGTATAATAGATATCTATTGGATCGTCTTTTTCAAACCAATATTCAACTCGAATTATACCATCATCGATATGGTCCCCACGATGTTCGATAACGGCGTCGTTTTTTTCTATAAATAGAAATTTTCCACCCGAAATGTTATTTATATCAAATCTTTCTAAATCTATAGATGAATTTTTTTCTACAATTACTCTATTTCCTATAGATTTTCCATCTATAGAAACATCTACTACTGACTTTTTACTTGAGAGGTTTTTTATTCGAATAGCATATTCTGTATTTTTTGGAAGATACACAACCCCATCAATCTCTCTAAGTATACGATTATTTACTAACACAGCCAATACTAAATTATCTTTAAATACCATAATATTTCTCCCAAGCATATCGTCTAGATGCTTATAATATTTTTTAAAGACGATTAAAATTTTTGTTTTCTACGTGTTGTTACTGAAAAAAGGATGGGCAAGATCCAAGAATCATCTATTTCAAATTATTATCCAATAAGGAAATTCTCTATTTTTGTATTTTAGAAAATACATTTTTTCGTTTAAATAATAATTTCTATAAGAAGAAACGGTATCGTTTTTTATTTTACAATATTCTGGCATACATAAAGGAGGATCTATAAATTTATCATCGGATATATTAGATGGAACATTTTTTAAATAATTTAATAATACTTTATACATATGAATTTTATTATATCTGAATTCATATTCTAGTTCCAAGCAATATAATAAATTATATAACCATATATAATTGTTTTTAGATTTTCTTGTCCACAAAGAACATGGATGATTTTTGTGAGTCGTTTTTGGTAGAGATATAGAATCACAATAATCCGACTTATTATCTAAAATTCTATGAGCAGTCGATAATAGTTGTGCATATTCTAATATCATCTTCACAACATGTTTATCGCAATGATATCTCGAACAGATAGAATAATCTTTATCTAAATAAAATATATTCATTTTAAAAAAACGGAGAGCATTTAATACTCTCCGTTTCCTTTTTAGATTATAAATTTATTTAACTTCTATTTCTTTTGGTTTAACTTCCTCCTTTTTCGGAAGATGTATATACAAAATTCCATTTTTATATTCCGATGTTACTTTAGAGATGTCTACAGAATTTTCTAATTTCCATGATCTGGATACTTTTGGATACTTAGATTTTATCTCGTCTTTTATTTTTATTGTAAGAATATCTTTCGATATAGATACCAAAAAATCTTCTCTTTCGAACCCCGGAGAAGGTAATTCGACAAGAAATTCAGAATCTTTCTCTTCCACCTTTCCAGTAGAATCAAAGTTTCCGAATTTTTTATCTCCGAAAAGTCCAAAACCTACTGGAGATTCCACAACTTGTATAGTTTCTGTCCAATCATACATACTAGTACTCCTTTTTAAATATAGATTTATACCTATTTAATATCAAGAATCATACCATATTGTAAATTCTTAAAAATCAAGAACTTCGGATTTTCTTTCAAATTTATTTGTGTCATTATGGCTCATTTTCTGATTTTTCTATCTTTACAGCTTTTTTGTATTTATATAAGAAATAATATCCTATTGTTACACATAGAAAAGCAATCAAATCATAATCTGATAATATAGCTATGAATATTCCAGAAATAAAATATAAAAATGCTAATAATCTATAGTCAGTCTTATTCAATATGGTTTCTCCTCTAAAGAGAATTTTACAATCCTAGATATTTTATAGATATCCATATCAGTTAAATCTGGATACATCGGAAGACATAATATATGTTTTTCTAAATATTCAGTATTTGGAAGGATATCATTAGTTCTGAACTTTGTTGTGTTATGTAAGGAAGGATCGTAGCATATTTTATATTCTATATTATTTAAATTTAACAACTTAATTATTTTATTTCTATATTTATGTAATATACAAAAATCTTTGTACGTAGATATTGAATCGCTAGAAATTTTTTGAAATTTTATTCCGTCTATATCTAACAATTCCTCTATATAGACAGAAGCTAAAAAATTTCTACTTCTGATATTATTTTCGATATTTTTAAATGAATGAATTCCTACTATAGCTTCAAATTCAGTCATTCTAGCATTTAAACCTGGAACATCACAGTTATATTTATGATCTAATCCATAATTTCGTAAACGTCTAATTCTTTCTGCTAAATCATCATCATTTGTAGAGATTATACCTCCTTCTCCAGAAGTTATTATTTTAGTTGGAGATAAACTGAATACCTCAAAACAACCTAAATCCCCAACTTTTGAATGATTCGAAGATGCACCCAATGCATGTGCTGAATCGAAAAATAATTTTATTTTTTTCTCTTCGCATAGTTTAAATAAATCAGGGTTAACCAAAGGATTTCCAAACTGATGTACTCCTAATACAGCAGAAGTATTTATATTTATTTTTTCTTTCAAGTCGTCTATATTCAATAAAAAAGTATTTTTATCTACGTCAACAAATTTTAACTTTAAATTATTCCAATAAACTCCCAAAGCTGAAGCTAAAAATGTAAAACTTGGCAAAATTACCTCTGAACCTTCTGGTAGATTTAGAGACTTTATTGAAATAATCAACCCAGAAGTACAATTTGATACAGATATTACGTTTCTAACCCCTAAATAATCTTTTATTAAATCTTCCAAATATTCTACATATTTACCGTTGGTTATCAATCCATTAGAAAGTATGTTATTAATATCTTTCTTTAATTCTAAATACGATGGTAACACCGGCTTAGAAAATCTCATATATATCTCCAATAAATTGAATGTCGGAAGAGATAGGATTCGAACCCACGGAACAGTTACGTTCAACGGTTTTCAAGACCGCCTCCATAAACCACTCGGACACTCTTCCCTAATTTTTTCAGAGTAACTAATCCAATTAGTTAATCCATCTATTATAGATTTTAAATCATATAGACATTTGTTATATTCTTTTTTATTTAATACAGAAAAGAAAATAATAGTAATAGCAAACCCATCGCTTAAAACAATCTTACAAAGTCTATCATCATATTCCGAACAACTGATATTAATGCTCGACTGTATATACGTCCTATCTTTTTTGTCAGAAATTAGAAAAAATCTTTTATTATATATTTTTTTGAATGTAACATCTTTATTCTTAATTGAATCTAAATATACTTCTCTACAATAAATAAATTTATCCAAAAACTTTTGAAATTCTTTTAATATATTTTTAGCACATAAAAGACTTCTATTGAATTCGTCGTCTTTATCATACACACCAATATAAAAATTAGTTTCCTTTCCTGTTGTTCTTATTGAAAAAACAGAAGAAGTTACCGACCAATCTGCATTTGTAGCAATAAAAGAAAAATAAGAATTGTATCTATTATCACTTTTTAAAAATTTTTTAATATTATATGATATTTTCATTTATAAACTCTCTCATTATTTAATATATATAATTCATATAAATTGAAGTAGTTCTGGAGGTCTCACTTCAACGCTTCCATCCTCAAAAAGTACTCTGACTTTGTACCCATCATGGTTAACTTCTTTTACTCTCTTACTTACAATATATCTAGCCGTTGGTTTTGTATAAAATTCCACAATTATTTTGTTTCCATCTTTAACATATACATACGATATATTTCCCATATTAAATCCTCATTTAAAAATATATTTGAATGGGAGTCCTAATTTAGTTTCGCATTCTGTCCATTGTTGATAGGCTATCCAGTTACACCAAGCAGTTCTATCTGGATACTGTAGATTTTTTATATTTTCTATATTATAATTAGCCACCATATGAGTCATAGTCTTGGCTTCTTTACATACTATTACAGGAACTCCGTTAATTATAGAATCTATTGCGGCGTTCGAATCATATGTTACTAAACAATATGATTTCCTTAATTTTCCAAAAATTCCATAATTATCAAAAACAACACCCATATTCTTCCACTTATTAAACCAATTATCACAACAATAAGAAATCCTTTGATTTTTATATTCTGGATGTATAGCAACAACTATCTGTTTTTTTGTATTTTTCACAAGGAAGGTAATAACAGAATCAAAATAATGCTGTCTGTCGTTATCGTTTCTATCCCTAGCATGTTGATGAGCTATTAAAACAATATTACCATTTTTTCTCCAGGGACTTATCGGTATGCCTAATTTTTTCCATCTATCATTTGGCAAATTTCTTTCGTAGTCATGTTTTCCATAAGCCATTATTCCGTTTCTAGTAATACTATACCATTTGACCGGATCCTTTGAAGTATAACTACATTCTACATGAATAGACTTTCTTCCTGTTCTATTACATTCTTCATGTAAATCTCTAACTTCCGAGTTCCAAAAAAAGGTAGCTATAGAATAGTATTCTCCGTTCCTAAATCTATCCATAGACAAGTTTTCTATTTTATACCCCGAAGCTAATGCCCCATCTATAAACGATTGTCTTCTACCAGCTTGATCTCTACTATCAACACCTATAATTTTTTCCATTATACAAATTAATATCTCCTAAAATTTATAATATTTAAAAGCTTCTCCAGATAAAATTTCATATTCAGTCCATTGTTGATAGGCTATCCAGTTACACCAAGCAGTTCTATCTGGATACTGTAGATTTTTGATATCTTTTGAATTTACCATATCGGCCATAGTTTTTCCAACTGTATGTATAGGTTTTCCAAAAATAACAGACTCTACTGCAGAATTCGAATCATAAGTAGCCAAAAATATACAATTTTCAATATATTTTTTTGTTCCCTTAACTATTTTACAACCAAGTTTAGATAGATGAGATATTTCTATATTTGCTTCTTTATACCTATGTCCTTTTGGAGAATAGTTTGGATGTGTCGATACAAATATATTTTTATTTATTGTTTTACATTTATTTATTAAATCTATAAATGAAGAATGTCTATTTTTTCCATAAGCATCTAACGAATGTTGATGAGCTATTAGTATGTAATTTCCACCCTTTTTCCAGGGTTGTAATTTTACACCTAATTTAATCCATCTATCCGGAGAAAGATTTATTTCGTATTTATGATAACCATACGAATTTAAGAAATTTCTACTTATTCCAAAATATCCCTTCCAGTTATTTACATCTCTATTATTACCAAATTCTCTATTTGATTTCAGATAACCATCGGTGATGGATAAAGTTTCTTTTTCGTCTTTTTTAAATCTTTCGTGAAGTAGTTTTATAGAGTCATTCCACCCAAAAGATAACATTTTATCATATTTATCAATTTCTGGTACAGGATCGGATATTTTTGATATGTCTACAGAATATCCAAGTTTTTCTATTCCTGGTTTTATACAATTTATTATTATAGGATAAATATCGCTTTTTATTAAAATTTTCATTTATATACTATACGTAAATACGGTTGGATTCCCATCAATTTTTACATTAATATCTAACACTAATATATATTTTAATACTCCATCTTTTACTCTACCGTTTTTTATGTAAGCATCAATTTCTGGTTCTTTTATATTTCCGAATTTGGACATTAAAGAATCAAATAATGCTGACATGGAGGTTTTTAATTTTATACAAACCTCTGTTGTTAGCGGTTGTGCAAAAGTTTCTTCAAATAATAATCTACTAATAATACTGTTTAATTTTTCATTGCTTATTTTGTTCATAATACAAACTCCTATATAATATACTGTTTACAGTCCAGTTTTTAAAACTAGGTCACAAATCGGTCCTCTACTTCTGTCTCCTTTTAATACTATATGGGAATATATTCTATCTCCTAGACACATTTTTACTGTCCAATTAAGCCCGTTATTAAATTTATTTAAATATCTATTATCTATTTGATCTACACAACCGAGACAGACACATTTTGTATTTTTTCCCATACGAGAAAGAAGACTTCGGGTTTCTAGTCTAGAAAAATTTTGCATTTCATCAACTATAACAAATGAATCTTCTATGTTCATTCCCCTTATATATTGAATGGGGAGAAACTCGAATATTTCAGGATTAAGTTTTAATTTTGCACCATTAGAATCATCGGTAAATATTTTACTATTTTTACTTCCACGAGCATTATGCAATTTTAATATTAACATACGTATATATTTAATATATGGGTCTAATTTTTCTTCAATAGTACCTGGAAGAAATCCTAAACTTTCTCCAATTTCTACTGTTGGTTTCACTAAATATATCTTCTTGTATAATTTATCTTGTAGAACTTTATGTAAAGAAGCAGCTAAAGATAAATATGTTTTTCCTTGTCCAGCCTTTGATTGTATTGTTATTAAATTTATACTATCATTTAGTAACAATTCCATAGCCAGATTCTGATATACATTTAAGGGTTTTACTCCCCAAATAACATTTTGATAATCTATTAATACATATTTTCCATCTGGATGATTAAAATATGGTTTTCCATCCATCCAAGTAAATGCATTATTTACCGGTACATCTCCTTCTTTTTGGAATCCTGTAAACATTTGGGATTCCGATTCATATGGAGATGAAGACCTAAATTCTTCACTTTGAATATTTTTACTTTTACAAATAAGTCTAAATAAAGCGTCATTTGTAACTATTATTGGACCTTTTATAGAAGAATTATAAATTTCCTCTATTATTTTTAAATCTCCACTTTGGGTTTTATAATTTTTAAAATCTGAATCCATTAAAAAAATTTTTTTGTCCGACTCAATTTTAGATACTACTTTACTAACAGCATAGCAAAGTCTTCTGTCTTTCTTTAAATTATCCAATTCTAAAAGGACCGTGTGTGGAATATAAACGTTATTCTGTTCTCCGTTCCGGAGAATATCAATACAATTTTCGTCGTCTAACAAAACACTAGTATCTATTACATAATTTTTTTTCATACATATTCCTTTTATATAATATGACAACGATAGGATTCGGACCTATAATCAAATGGATATGAGCCATTTACTCTACCTTTGAGCTACGCTGTCAGTCGAATTAAATTTACAGTCTTCCGGTTTTAATTAAAACTATACATCCCAAGATGATGATCCCAACAAGTAATTAATTTTTCTAAGAGATAAAGATTTTCTATAAATTTTTGGAAAATGATATACACAAACTTCATTTTCACAAATATTGCATACAGCCATAATTAGTATCTCCTTATATTTTTCCCAGTTCCGCTCTACCTAGACCAACCATTCCAGTTTTATCATCCTTATATTCTGGAATTCTAACACAATTTCCTTTTACGTTAGATGTAAATTCCGATTGTATTTTTATATTCGGTTTGGATATTTTTTTATCTACTGAACATCCACAATTCGGACATCGTTCGTTTTTTATGTCCGAATAATTTATAATATCTTCAAAATCTAAATTACATATACTACATTTAAATTCATATATTGGCATTATAATCTCCTATATTATTTAGATTCAAATTTAAGACTCGGAGGTAATTGTACAGGAGAACTTATTATAATATCGTCTATTTTTATATTATAATTAGGATCTTTAGATATTGCTTTTCCTGTAAACTTATGTTTTGTTCCGTCCCCCAAAACAAGAGTTATAGTCTGATAAAATTCTCTTGTCTGTTCTATAGCCTCGCTGTCTTTATTAACAATCATATTTTTTAGTCTCCTATTTTCTTCGATTAGTTTGTTTTTTTCATCATTTCTTTTTTTTAAAGCCAAAATAATCTTAGATTGCGTGTTTCTCGATAGACTAAATTCCTCTATTTCTTTAAAACATCTGATTATAATTTCAATCTTTTTATTTGTTATCATAATTTATCAATAAAAATATAAGTTCCTTTATAATTTTAATAATAACATTTTGTGAGGGGTTACCCTCACAAAATGCCAAAATACTCAACGTATTTTTTATAAATATTACAATTTATCAATATTGGGTTTCAAGGAGAACATAACATATTTTTTTCCTAAATCAATCATATCAATCTCCTTAAACTAACTCAACCATTATAACATCACAACATAATTTAATATATATAGTATTTAATTATTATCATCGAATAAGTCTATTTTATACCAGTTATTTGGAAATAACGAAACGTTGGATCTAAATAATTTAAAAAATGGAAATAAAAATAATCTAATTAAAAGGCTAGGAATCATGTACATCAAATATGGTATGCACCAAAGAGATAAAGATATTATTCCTGTTGTTTTCATTATTTCTAGAATTTCTATAATTATGATATAAATGAATAGAACTATTACTATAGGAATACCGAACATTAGTATTATAAAATATGCTAAAATCCGATCGGATGTAGGTCTTTCAAACACAATATCAAAATAATTAGATTTATTGCTTATATAAATAAAAATATTACATATTATTAAAATAACAAAGTTTAATAAAAACCAAAGAAACATTTTAATTCTCCTTCGTATCTGTTGCTATATAAACTAAATTCCCACAATCCCAAATCCTATCATAACCGTTAAGTTGCATATTCTGCCACTCGGTTAAGCTAGGATCGAAGGATTCTAGTTTGGATTTTAGAAGATGCTTTTGGAATTGAAGACGATTATACCTAATATTATAATCGTCATTTGTATAATAATAAGAAGGACTAGATTCTCCAGTTTTAACAAAATTGCAACTCTTATATGATTTTCCTGTGCCAAATCTTCTGTCTACATAAGATATAATGGATTTTGAATTTATTTTGGATAGTAACCTAGACAATCCACCAACTACAGTAGTATCTATTTTATTACAAAATCTTAGAATTTCAAATTCATATTTTTTATCAAATCTAGGCTTCCCATAGGTTAATATAGATACTAATTCATTATTATAAGTTAGACCGATATTCTTCCCATTAATATGTCCTTGAAGATGATTGTTATCCAAAAAAGATTTAGATATATTAGAATCTACATCTATAACGGAACATTTTCTAGCCGGAATTTTACATATAGTCTTCCCTAATTTTGAACAGAGTATTGATTGAATAATTTGTTTTTTATCTATCCATTCATCATCGAATATATGAATCAATTGTATATTTTTATTTTGACATTCTATTGTTTTATTTAAATGATAGTTCTTATCTTTTCCCCCAGATATTTCAGAGTGCCAAAATAATCCGTCAAATTCAATAGCTAAATTTTTAGATGGGATATAAATGTCTAATTCTTTATTATCTGATAGTATGGATCTATTGTTTTCTTCTACATCAGAACAAAGTTCTTTAACAAAAGAATATACTTCTTTTTCTAAATTAGATACTCCGTGTAATTTTGGAAAACAAACATAACATCTTGGAATTCTGGAATTGTCTAAATGATCTTCAAATATATTACCACATTTATTACATTTCCAAGAATATCTATGTTTAACTCCTTTGTATTCTTTCGAAGAAAATAATGGAGTAACTTTATTGTCTAATCTACTAGATGATATAAGATGATTGTAAAAATTGTTTTTTATAGTATCTTTAGATTTTTTTTGTACCCAATCTAATCTTAATGTACAGGAAACTCCGTACTTAGAAATATTATTAGATATTCTTTTATTATTTATTTCATAGTTATTAGATGGATTATCTACTCCAAAATTCTTTAAACAAGTTTGTTTCTTTTTTTCTTTAATGATATCAGATTTTGATACATTATCTACATTATATAAATCCATTATAGTCTTTTTTATTTTTTCTTGAGTAGTTTTGTTTAATAAGGTGCTACGAACCCCATACTTCTTTATATTAGTATTGATTATTTTTTCTTTAATTAATTCACTTTTTGAAGAATGATCAGTTCCGTATTTTTGTAAACATGTTTTTCTAGCTTTTTCTTTTGCTTCCTTCGAATTCATAGTACAAGTAGTTCCGAATTTTTCTAAACTAAGTTGTTTTTTCTTTTCTTTTGTACTATTTAATTGAGAAAAATGAGATTTTCCATATTTTCTTATATTTGTATTTTTGGTTTTCTCTTTTCTTTCTTCAGATGAAGTAGAACACTTCTGTGAACAATATTCGGTATATCCAACGTTCATATTTTTAAAAGTAGTTTTATTCCCACAATTTTTATTATGGCATATACCAACAAACGGTTTTTTTTCTTCTGGTACTAGATATTGATTATAATATTTTTCCGTAGAAATATTATGTGATTTTAAATGAATTCCTAGACATCTTAAATCTTTTAATTCTCTACCACATATTTTACAATCCATGTTTAAGTATCTTCTTTATCATCCAAATTAGCATTGCCTAAAAGACAATTGCTTTTAATTTTAAATTTATCGTTTATCGACTGATATCAAACAATTCTTATTTTAGAGATAAAAAATGCGCCTTCGGAAAACCGAAGGCGCATTCTTCAAAGAAGGGAAAAACGATTGAAGATTAGACGCTTGTATCAGTTATGTTAAGAACAGCAATTCCTTCTGGACGTAGACATTTCGTACCATATCTACTCATAACTGTAAGCGATGGAATAGGACCAAGAGGATAAGGAGTTAATAAAGTAGGAACATAAGGAGCATAAACGAATATAGCCCTTTGCTCGTCGGGACTTCTATAAACTAATACCATCTTGTTTAATGGTACAACACTTGATACTAATACTTTCCATTTTTGTCCCCCAACAGTAGCACTTCTGTAACCAAGATCTCCACCATCAAATGAAGAACCGTCATAGTTATAACTATTTAAATTCTCTAGAATAGCAGCATCCAAAGGATTTGCGGCAATAACATTAGCTGGACCCATTTGAGAACTACCATAAACCTGTGCAGACAATATAGAAAGTTTTTGAATTATATTTTCCTGCCATTGTTTAGGACCATAGGTGAAGGTTGCCGGAGGATTAATATCAAATGTTGAGGTGTGTGTAGATGGATTTTGAGCAGAATTTTCCGATATAAGGGCACTAATAATTTCTTTATCAATATCTAAAGCTATTTGTTCGCCAATCATGTTGACTATTTGAGACTGAACTGGTAAATCAAATAATGCTCTAACATCTTGCTCAAATTCTAACGTCCATTCTGCGCTTATCTTTCTATCGATAGCAACTATTCGAATTTTTTCAAATTCAAACTTAGTAGTTGGATTTATTTGGTTTTCCTCTAAAGAAGCAACCGCTTCATATTGAACTTCTGCAACATTTCCTGTAGAAGTCGACCAAGTAAATGTACCGTTAAGGTAATCCACATGACCGGAAATCAAATCATCCCCACCAGGAGTAGTTACATCTTGAGAGAAATTACCATCAACATCCGCCCAAGTTTCAATAGTAACAAAAGAACCGGTAGTATCGATAACACCAGTAAATTTGAACTGTTTTTCAATATGAGCTTGAGTTGAAGTTAATCCAATAAGAGCTAAAACATCAGTAGTAGCCCCAGGATTTCCACCACGATTAGATGTAGCAGCAACACTAATACCCCAATCCGGACCTTTAGAAATTCCGTTTGGGCCAGCACCGTCTTCATAATAAGGAAATTCATAATCATAATCACCACTAGCATCGCTAGTCCATTTTTTGAATTTTCCACGTAAAAAATACTTCACTATTTCCGGTTTATCCATAGGAATCGTATTAATTAACTGGGTGGAAATTAAACGAGGGAAAAATTTACGGAGAATAGGAATAGACAAAGTTTCATAAGGATTAAACTGCATCATACTATTTTCCTTAAGAAGATCCATTCTCGTATTTTCAGCCAAATCGTAGAATATCGACTTATCCGAATCCTTTAAACCTTCAGACAAACATTCTTTATATGTATTGAAAGACGAATCCTCCGATATCATCTGAAGAAACCCGGGAACCGTTAAAATATTAGATCCTGATACATAATTTGTTTTTTCAATTGTTTGTTCAAGTAATGCTCTAATCATCTTGTATATACCTCACATCTATATAATCATAGTTTTTCCAGTAGAAACTGGAACATTAATTAGAAGATTATTCTTAAGACTTTTTAATGAAGTTACATCTTTGTCTTTAATCTTCCCCAACAAATTCATCATCTTCTGTCTGTCTCCGCCCAATAAAGCTCCTTCTTTTCTCAAGGTATCTATCAGACATACAACTTCGTGAAGAATTTGAATCCTCTCGTACTCTTGAATATAGGTAAGAAGGGTTGATCGTACTTCTCGGAGTTCTTCCTTTGATTTCCTTAGTAGTTCTCGGCTTTCCAAAAACTCTTCATGTTTCTTTTTTATTCGCTCGTTAGTTTTAGAAAGAACTATTTGAGATAAGTAAAATATCAACTCATCAAATCCTAAATTCACATATTTCAATGGATAATATTTTATGTCCATTTCTAATTTGTCCTCAATCATTTTTATTGTTTTTTAACTCATATTTTTTCTTATTTTTGCTATATCATAATCTATATTTACCATTAATTTATTTATCTTTTCCTGATTCTCCTCTATTTTAGATTTTATTTTTGATATTAGAGAAATAACTTTTTCATTTTTTTCTAAATTATTTTTAGTCATTAAAAAAAACTTATTTCCTATTAAAGAATTAGATACATTATTAGATTCAGAAAATTTTTTTATTGCTTCGAACAGTCCCGGTTCTGATATTATTTCTTCTTGATCGTTAAATTCTTTTATTGTAACCTTCATAATTGATACCTTTCATTATTAGTTATTCGGAACATATCTACACATTCTAGAATCATCTGGATCTATATATCTTATATTGGTAATATTAGATATAGTATTTCCAGTAAATTCTATATCCAAACAATATAAAAAGCAATATCTATCTCTGTTATATAAATATGTATTTTTATACGTTGATATACCAATATAAAAATTTAGTGGACTTCTATTATTGTATCCGGAAATACCAGAAGCTCCAGAATATCCACTTTGTCCTGTTATATAAGGATAATAATAAATTAAAACATAAACTTTAGTGTATACATTCGATGGTTTAGAATCGAAGTACGATGATGATCTATCTATATCAATAATAATAGTATTTTTAGCTTCTAATAATACTTCATTTGTAATAGAAAAACCTGGTCCAATAGTGATTATAGATTTATCAGAAGAAGCCTTAAAACACTCTTCTCCTCTATATCCACCAGGACACACAATTGGGTGTAACTTTTGAGGTATATACAGTCCGAAGAATGGTGCCATCATCATTTTAGTAATCCGGTTCACATTATCGTAAGTAGATGTAGTAAATCCATCTAAAAATTTCTCTTGTTCTGGAATAGCAGTTGGTCTAAAATATATATCGGTCATAGTTTAACTTACATTTTTAGCAAAGCATCTGGCCATTTTTTCACAATCTTGTATAGTTTTTGATTTGAATCCCACGGGTAAACAACCAACCACAATATCACCTTCTTTTATAACATCCCCAATACTAAAACCATGATAGGCCCTATGAGACCACCCATACCATTTATTTTCTTTTTCTGAATATCCAATACTACATGCTTGATGAGAAGATTGAGCCTTTTGTGGTTTAATGCCATGCTTTTCTAAAAAATCAAAATTTTCTTTAATAAGTAGTTTGTTTTTTATATAAGACTCTAAAAAATTCATAAGTTTCTCCAACATTCCCAATAAAATGGATATTCGAAGGTACAAGAAAACCCTCTGTTTTTCATATCCGTATTTATAGAGATTCTATTATTTTTATCGTTTTCCATAAAATAATGATATTGTATCAACAAACACTTTACTCTATTTATACAACCGGTTTCCAACAACCTGGTAAGTATGGAATACTCGCTTCCTTCGGCATTTATAGAAATTAAATCTACATATGAATCTTTCAGTATATCGTAAACATCAACCATTTTGCATTTTATACTATTTTTTACATCTTTACTTTTATATATAGAAGTACCATCATTATTTAAATATAAATCTAGATCTGTATTTTCATTATAAATACCAAAATTGAATGCTGTGATTTTTTTATTTTTTGAGAATCTTAAGTTGATTATATTGAAAAAAGTTTTTACTGGTTCATATACGTAAATATTACAGTTGTATCTAGAATATATATCGCTTGACCAATCTCCTCTATACCCACCAATATCGAACACTAAGGAGTTCTCCGTAAGATGGTCGAAAGACATTAGTAAAAGATCATAAAAATTTCTTTTGTGAAACTCCTTCTCCATAGATACCCACTCTTTGCCATCTATAATCATATGTTAATTAAGTCCAATAAAATCCGTAAATAGGAATAACTGTGAAACTAATTGATAAATCTTGAGCATTTCTTGTACAAGAAGCATTGTGAAATTTTTTGAAGTAAATACTACTTCCTTTCGCGATAGCAGCGAATCCTAAATGAAATGAAGAATAAGATTGTCAATCCAAGAAGCTTCTGGTTGAATTCCATAATGATCACGATTTACAGAAACAACCTCACTGGTTGCATACGTTGCACCCGATAACATATTAATAAAATTATTATATGTAGTATCTTCTGTTTTTGTACGAACACTGAG
>Ga0172371_10004477_pt1 | contig 21095 bp, 25 predicted proteins | sample Lak12m_FD_114543 | JGI IMG/M metagenome (GOLD analysis project Ga0172371, IMG submission 114543) | Freshwater microbial communities from Kabuno Bay, South-Kivu, Congo - kab_022012_12m | ecosystem: Environmental > Aquatic > Freshwater > Lake | place: Democratic Republic of the Congo: South-Kivu... | reverse complement strand
GTCCCCTCCGGCAATAGATTTCTTGCTGGTTTGGGAAAATGACGAGGCCCCGCGTTTAAAATAAAGCCAATACATCAGGTATGTGTATACAAAACCGAAGATAAGGGCCATAATAATCTGCAGATATAACTGCAGCGGTATCATCGCTAATTGTGATTGTCTCAGGTAAGATTCTGATTCATTCCAGGCGCGCAGGCCGGTAATTACAAGAAAGACCAGAGATATTGCCAGGGCGGATAAGAAAGTAAAAAGAAGGGCCTTCAACCAGTGCAGTTTTATGTAAAACCTAATTTTCTTCCAATTCATAAATTCTCCTACCCGTTGGTTTAGGCGAGCAATTCAATATATAGAAAATAACATATCCCTTATCTTAAGTCAAACCTTTTCTTCCCTTGACTTGATAATTTTTGCGTGTATAATTATGAAGTTGTCTTAAAAATTACTTAAAAGAGGAGAATTAAATGGTAAAAATCAAGAAAGTTTTGGCTCGCGAGATTCTGGATTCCCGCGGTAATCCCACAGTTGAAGTAGATTGTCTTTTAACAAATGGCATATTGGGCCGCGCCGCGGTCCCTTCGGGAGCTTCTACCGGGGATAGCGAGGCCTTGGAATTAAGGGACGGGGATAAACAGCGCTATATGGGTAAAGGCGTGTTAAAGGCGGTAAATAATGTTAATACAGTAATTAATGCCAAGGTAAAAGGCTTACCCGCTGATTTTGAGAAAATAGACAGTGTATTAATTAAATTAGATGGAACGGAATTTAAGTCTAATCTGGGGGCTAACGCCATACTTGGCGTGTCTATGGCTGTTGCCAAGGCAGCGGCCCTGGCCAAGAAACAGCCGCTTTATAGATTTTTAGGAGGAGAAAAAGCACATATCCTGCCGGTTCCCTTAATGAATATTTTGAACGGCGGTATGCATGCCGATAATAACCTGGATATCCAGGAATTTATGATTATGCCTATCGGCGGAAAGAGTTTCTCGGAGTCTTTGCGTATGGCAACAGAGGTGTTTCATAACCTTAAAGCGCTTTTAAAATCCAAGAAACTTTCTACTTCTGTCGGGGACGAAGGGGGATTTGCCCCTAGTCTTAATTCTAACGAAGAGGCCCTGGGTTTAATCATCCAGGCGATTGAAAAAGCAGGATATGCCCCCGGTAAAGATGTTTCCCTGGCCCTGGATTGTGCTGCCAGCTCTTTTTGCAAAGACGGGAAATATACTTTTGAAGGATCGGAAAAATCATCCGCGGATTTAATATCTATTTACGAAAATTGGCTTGGACGCTATCCTATTCTCTCCATTGAGGACGGGCTTTCTGAGCATGACTGGAGCGGTTGGGCTCAGATGACCCGGAAGTTAGGAGGGAAGATCCAGTTAGTAGGAGATGATATTTTTGTCACTAACCCCAAGATATTCAAAAAAGGGATTGCGGAAAAGATTGCTAATGCTATACTGATAAAAGTAAATCAGATTGGTTCGCTTTCTGAGACTCTTGAGGCTATTGCTATTGCCAAAAAGAATAAATATAATGCCGTTATTTCGCACCGCTCCGGAGAAACAGAGGATACCACTATCGCGCATCTGGCGGTGGCAAGCGGCGTTGGGCAGATCAAAACCGGCTCTTTATCCCGCACCGACAGGATCTGTAAATATAACGAACTTTTAAGGATTGAAGAGGAATTAGGCAAAAAGGCAGTTTATGCGGGGAGATCCTGGAAGAAGTAAATGCTCTCTACATTGAGAAAGGCCTTTTGGCTTTTTGGTTTTGCGGTTTTACTTTTAGCTTTGTTTCTACCGGGTTATATAAAGTTGCAGGGGTTAAGAGCTAAGAACCGCCAGCTGGAAGATAGTTTTCGCAAAATGGCAGTTGAAAATTATCTTTTGCAGCAGGAGCTCAAGCGGGTTGAGAATGACCCGGTTTATCAGGAAAGAATGGCCCGGGACAAGATGGGTGTAGTCAGAAAAGGCGAAATTCCGGTTAAGATATTTTCTGATAAGAAGAGATAGCTAGTTTTAATATTATAAGTAATCAATATCCCCGCAGTTAATCGCTTCGCAAATTCTTTACAGAATTTGCTCGCAACTGCAGGGATTAATTCGCAGATTGACTTATGTTCACTTTGTTCCATAAGTCAACTGCTCGTTAATTTCGCGGGGTGGAGCAGCCTGGTAGCTCGCAAGGCTCATAACCTTGAGGTCATGCGTTCAAATCGCATCCCCGCAACCATTACCCTATGCAGGCAAAATGCTTGCATAGGGTTTTTATTGTATTAAGGTTATTCCGGGTTTATAATATGAGTCAGAAACAACGGAGGCTAAGAAGGGAATGCAGAAGAGGTGGTTTGAGAGGATAATAGCGAAAGAGGGATTGATTATCCTGGGGTTGGCTGTTATTTTGTATTTTTCCTCCCTCCTCCTTCAAAATGCCCCAATCGTATTGCCGAGATACAGGCTGGAATTCGCTAATGGAGAAGTATGCCTGATTAATATAAACCCTGAGATCCGCAATGACTTTAATTACAATCAATTTCTTTCCCGGGCATATAGCCCATCGCCAAAACTTGTTGATAAGCGCATCAGGGAATTTATAAGAACAGCAAATATCAAATCCCCTTTAGAAAACTCAAAATATATCAATCCCAATCAGATATATTTATCTAAAATATATAGCTGCTTTATGGGAGGTTTATTCATTTTAAAAGTAGCTATTGCTTATTTTATTTTACTGCTTGTTCGTTTTATCGCCTGGGCGGTTGGTAGATTAAAGCGGGAATAACTTCTCAGGCGCCCGGAGTTTTTAGGTAAGCAAGGTGTAAAAACAAGCTATTTTTACCGATAAAAAGATTGACTTCAATTTGAAAAGTTAGATAATGTATTTTATTGGTAATTGATTTCTCCGGGGAACCGTATTGCGGGGAGATGCGTATGGAAAACAATCTTATATATAATGCCGCATGGGGAAGCCATCTGTGCGTTTTTTATAAAGGCAGGGATGAATTAACCGAAGCCTTAGTCCCATATTTTAAGGCAGGCTTAGAGAATAATGAGTTTTGTCTTTGGGCCCTGCCGGATTCATTCGGAGTGGAAGCAGCGGTATTAGCTTTAAACAGAGAAGGGGTTAATCCGTATGACTGTATTAATGGAGGGAAAATTGAAATCAGGAATTACCGGGATTATTATATTAAAGACGGGGTATTCAGCGCTTTTGATATGATTGATTGGTGGTTAAAAAAGGAAAAAGAAGCCTTGGGCCTGGGATTTTCCGGGATGAGAGTGGCGGGGGATGGGACTGATTTATTTAATGCCCAAGCATTTAAAATGAATTTATACGAGAAAGAAATCAATAATAATATTGAAAAAACAAAGATAAAAGCTATCTGTACTTATTCCCTGGACAGGATTGATACGCCTAACATTCTAAATATTATAGCGTACCATCATTCTACCATTGTTAACCGGAGTTCAGGCTGGGAGATTTTTAACGCCTCGGATATTAATAACCAGTTTGTTTAATCTCTGATAAGTCTTTATGGGATCTGCGAAGTGATTTCAGTTAATATAAGGCGCTAGTCTTTGAGTATGTTAAATAAAGGGGGATAAAAAGGATGCAAGAACGAAGAAGGTATACGAGGGTTCCTGAAAGCCTGCAAATAGCTTATGAGATTCTTCCCGCTGATTCAACAAGAAGGTATCTTACTAAGGATATCAGCCAGGGAGGGATAAGGTTTTTCACGCATGAGTTTATACCTAAAGATGCCCGTTTGAGAATAAGGATTTCTTTTCCCCGGACTTTATTCAGTTTTGAGGCGTTAGTTAAATGTATGTGGGTCAAGGAAATGCCCTATGGCGAGGAATTTGAGGTTGGGGTTGAATTTGTAGACCTGCCTCCGGAGATTGTGGATTACCTTATAAGCTATATAAAAGTCTCTTTAAAAATCATTACGCAATAACCAACAGTCCAGGGTCTCAGCATATGGCGGCTAAGCTGTTTTGCCCAATTTCAATTCTGGTTTATTTGCTGGCCGAGGCCATCGGTTCGGCGATGTTTTTTAAGCCTGGGGCAGTTATCGAATTTCAGAGAAAGTTTTACGAAAAAATCAATTGGCGTATTCAGCCGGTCTCAATGCCTAAAGAAATACGCAATACCAAGTTAATGGGTTTGTTCCTAATTCTTGCGGCCCCCCTGGCAATAATTTATATGTTATATCTGTATTAATTTTTAACCTGGCTTGTTTTTATCCATATCTAATAATTGGATTAGTTAAAGCGGTGGGCGGGTTACTCTAATTTGGCTGCTTACTAGGAGATAATATATTGAAGTGGAAATACAGGAAACTTGCCGTCCGCCTGCTCAGGCTAAATAATACCCCGCATGAGATTGCCCTGGGGGTGGCCATAGGTGTTTTTATCGGAATCCTGCCGCTTTATGGCCTGCATACTGTATTGGTAATTATTGCCGCTGTGCTGGTGCGCCCGGCGAATAAAATCGCGATTTTCCTGGGGACGAGCATCTCTTTGCCGCCGACAGTCCCTCCGATAACTTGGGCTGGTTATGAAATCGGCAGGCGTATTTTAAATCAGGAATTCCAACCTTTAAGCTGGTCGGTATTTAAGAATATAACATTCCAGAAAATATACTGTTATTACCAGCCGCTTTTCCTGGGTAGCGTGGTTTTGGGGATTGTTTGCGCGGTGGTTTTTTATTTTCTTGTTTTTTTTGTGGCCCAGAAGCTTATCTTAAGGAGAAAACTTGCCCGGAGAATTTAACCTGAATATCAGGAAATTTGAGGAAAAGGATAGAAGCGGGGTTAGGTCAATCAGCCATGATACTGCTTTTATGGGCCAGCCGGCTACGCTTTTTTTTGAAGGCAGGGAAACTATTTGCGATGCCCTTAATTTGTATTTTACTGATTATGAACCGGAATCCTGTTTTGTCGCGGAGGTTAATTCAGCGCTCGCCGGTTATCTGATTGGCGCAAAAAGCAAGGCCGCCGCGGAAAAAGTTTTTCAAGATAAGATAATCTTCCCTTTATTTTGGAGGGCCTTAAGAAGCGGAGTTTTTATTAATAAGAAGAATATTGTTTTTCTTTTTAATTGTTTAAAGGCTTTTTTTAAAGGCAGCCTCGCCACACCTGATTTTACAAAAGAATATCCGGCCACTTTTCATATTAATATAAAACAGGAATTCCGCGGCAAACATATCGGCTCAGCTTTGATAAAAGTCTATCTGGATTATCTTAAGGAAGAAATGGTCCCCGGGGTGCATTTGGCCACTATCTCTCAGGCCGGAGCGGATTTTTTCTCTAAACAGTCATTCCAGCTTTTGTATGAAGGCAGGAGGCCGTATTTCAACCATATCTTGCATAAAGATGTGCCGCTTTTTATCTTTGGCAAGAAGCTGATAAGCCAGTAGAGTTTTTCTTGAATATGGCTTATGCTTATGTTAATTTATCTTTGTTTATAATTTGGCAGTCTTTTTAATTTTAGCAAAGTTTACGCCAAATGAAAGCCTTGAGGTGTTTATCTGATATGGAAAAACTTTGGAGTTTCACGGACAGCCTGGGCAGTTTTTCTTCTGCCTGCGCGGATAAAATCAGGAGCCTGTATTTTCCTTTGGGTAATGACAGGATTATGTCTTCTGTTACCCCCGATTTGCACGGAGATATTAAAAGCGGACAAAACTCTTTTCTTCTGGCCCCGGTTTCGCGCATTGATTTAATAAATTCGCGTTCTTCGCGTAACTTCTGGATTTATATTAATCCGCATACAATCTGGTCAGCTACAGGTGTTTCCAAAGATTTCCGCTCGATAAGCCGGGATAAATTTAACTTAGAAGCCGGTTTGCTTTGGCAGCTGGTAACCCGCCAAAATAAAACCATAGGGCTTAAAGCGGAGATTCTTTCTTTTGTCCCGGCTACGGGTGAGCCGGTTGAGATTATGCAGGTCAGGCTTACCAATATTTCCCGTAAACCATTAAGTTTTATTCCTACAGCTGCCATCCCTATGTATAACCGCGGCGCTAATAATATGCGTGACCATCGGCATGTGACCAGTTTGCTGCAGAGGGTTATTTTGCATAAATTCGGGGTAATCTCCCGGCCGACCTTATCTTTTGATGAATCCGGGCATCATCAGAATAAAGATAGCTATTTTGTTTTAGGCTGGGATGAGAAATTCCTTCCACCGGAGAAGATTTATCCGGCTCAGGATGGATTTTGCGGTGATGCGGGGGACCTGGAAGAACCTGAGGCGGTATTTAAAAATATGCCCGGACAACTAAACAATATTCAGGGTAAAGAGGTAATCGGAGGGTTGGGTTTTAAAAGATCCTCTCTTAATCCTGGACAATCAAAAATATACACGGTGGTTATGGGGATAACCGGCCAACCCGGCCAGATTACAAAATTAATCTCTAAATTTAATCATCCGGATAAAGTCTTGCGTGCCCTGGAGAAAACTAAAATATACTGGGGCAATTTGAGCCGCAGGATAAATACCACGACAGAGGATAATGATTTTAATAACTGGTTACGCTGGGTAAATATCCAGCCGGCATTAAGAAAAATCTTTGGTTGCTCATTCCTGCCGGATTTTGATTATGGAAAAGGCGGCCGCGGATGGCGCGACCTTTGGCAGGATTGCCTGGGGTTTATTCTGAATGACCCAGAAAAAGTCAGGAGTTTGCTGATTAATAATTTCTGCGGGGTTAAGATTGACGGCTCAAACGCCACTATTATCGGTAAAGCCCCGGGAGAGTTTATTGCTGACCGTAATAATATCAGCCGGGTATGGATGGACCACGGTATCTGGCCGCTTTTAACCCTGGATCTATATATTAATGAAACCGGAGACATTGGTATCTTGTTTGAAAATGCCACCTATTTTTATAATCACGAAATAAAACGCACTAAAGATATTGATTACCGCTGGAGCCCTGCTTACGGCAATAAACTTAAAACCAGGCAGGGAAAGATTTATTCGGGATCACTCCTTGAGCATCTTTTGGTAGAGAACCTGGTCCAGTTCTTTAATGTGGGCAGCCATAATCATATCCGCCTTGAGGGCGCTGATTGGAATGATGGTTTGGATATGGCTAAGGAAAACGGAGAAAGCGTAGCCTTTAGCGCCATGTATGCGCAGAACTTAGAAACCCTTGCCGAACTCCTGATTAAAACCGGTAAGAGAAATATAGAGTTAGCCGAAGAGATTGAGATTTTATTTTCAAAGGTTAATTACGGAAACGTTTATTCTAAGCGTAAGCTTTTAGATAGGTATTTTTCTAAGGCTGCTGTTTGTTTATCCGGCAGGAAGGCCTCTTTAGATGCCTTACAGGTAGCGGCGGATCTCAAGGCTAAATCTGACTGGATAAAAAAACATATACTTTCAACAGAATTCCTGAAGGAAGGTTTCTTCAATGGTTATTATGACAACCTTAAGAAACGCTTAGAAGGCGCTAAAGGCAGCCATATGCAAATGACCCTGGCTGCCCAGGTTTTTCCTATCATGGCGGGTATTCCTGAGCCCTGGCAAATGCGTAAAATATTACAAAGCGTAAATAAATACCTGCTTGATGAGAAAACCGGCGGCGTGCACCTGAATACTGATTTTAAACAACAGCAGCTTAATTTGGGCAGGGCCTTTTCTTTTTCTTATGGAGAGAAAGAGAACGGGGCAATTTTTAGTCATATGGCAGTAATGTTCAGTTATGCTTTATATAAGCAAAAGTTTGCCCGGGAAGGTTGGAAGGTATTAAGCTCCCTTTATAAAATGGCATTAAATACCCCAAACAGTAAGATTTACCCCTGCCTTCCGGAATACTTTAACCTGGAAGGCCGGGGGATGTATTCCTATTTGACCGGTTCAGCCAGCTGGTTCGTCCTGACTATGCTTACCCAGGTTTTCGGGGTCAAGGGTTTAAACGGAGACCTGGTAATTGAACCGAAATTAAGCGCAGAGCATTTCCATAATAATAGTAGTATCAGCATAGAGCGTATTTTTGCCGGCAAGAGAATAAAAGTGAAATTTTCCAACTCCGGAAAACTTGCTTATGGTAAATATAAAATTGTTAAGGCATCTCTTAATTTTAAAAGCCTGCCTATAAATAAACGCGATTCTTTAGTTTTTAGCCGGGAAGTGATTCTTGGGCTGCCCGCGCGTAAGCTTAACCTGATAGAAATTCGTTTAGCTTAAGGCGGCCGCCTGCTTTCTAAGCCCGGACAACCCAATTATTTACTTTACAATCTGCTAATATATAGATATAATAAAAAATCCATTAAGGTTGTTATCAGGGGATTCCTAATATGAAAGAAAAAATATTAAAATTCGGTTTACCAAAGGGCAGCCTTCAGGAGTCTACCTTTAAAATGCTTAAAAAGGCCGGCTTCAACGTTAATTTGCCCAGTTCGCGCTCATATTTTCCGTCGGTTGATGACCCGCAGATCCAGGCGGTTTTATTGCGGGCCCAGGAGATGTCCCGTTATGTTCAGGATGGCGCGCTGGATTGCGGGATTACCGGCAATGATTGGATATTAGAGAATAATTCTGATGTTGTCAGGGTAACCGATTTAACTTATGCCAAGCAGAGCCTGAATAAAGTAAGGTGGGTTTTGGCAGTTCCCGAGGGTTCAGGGATAAGAAAGGTTAAGGATCTAAGCGGTAAACGTGTGGCTACCGAGCTGGTAAATGTAACCAAGGAATATTTTAAGAAAAATAAAGTTAAGGTAGAAGTTGAGTTTAGCTGGGGTGCAACTGAGGTTAAGGTCAGCGGCGGCCTGGTTGACGCGATAGTAGAATTGACAGAAACCGGAAGTTCTTTGCGGGCAAATAAATTAGTTGAAATCGCCACCCTTTGCGAATCCACTACCCAGTTAATTGCCAATAAGAATTCTTATAAGGATAGCTGGAAGAGGTCTAAAATGGAGCAGATTGCCTTGCTTTTACAGGGGGCAATCTCCGCAGAAGGAAAAGTCGGCTTGAAGATGAACGTGAGAAAAGAATGCCTTAAAGCAGTTATCGCCAAGCTTCCGGCATTAAAGAAGCCTACTATTTCCGGGTTAAGTGACGACGGGTGGTTTGCCATTGAGACCATTATTGACGAGAAAGTAGTCAGGGTGTTGATCCCTGTTTTAAAACAGGCCGGTGCCCAGGGAATCATTGAATACCCGTTGAATAAGGTTATTTTGTAACTGCTCAAAATAGGAGAAGTTGTTATGCCTTGCGGAAAGAAAAGAAAAAGACAAAAGATTAAAACCCATAAGCGTAAAAAGATGCGTCGTCGTCTTCGTCATTTGAAGAAGAGGGCTTGGGGCGGCAAAGGTTAAGCTCTCCCTTTTGCTTGTGGGTAATTTTAGAAGGGTACTTTTGAAGTTAAGATATCTTAACAGCTTAATTTGCTTTTGCCTTTCATTAGCCTTGGCTGTTTCAACTGCCCGGGCTTTAGATACAGATAAAGAAGACACTCAGGGCTTAAGCCACTATATTTTGGCTCTTTATTGCCAGGACATCGGCGATATTGACAGAGCTATTTATGAGTACCGTCAGGCGTTGAAGGATGATCCCGGGAGTCCTTTATTACATTTAAATCTGGCCCTGGCTTTTATCAAGAAAAATGAAATTCCTTCGGCGGTAATTGAGCTGAAGCAGTCGATTGGTCTTGATCCTGATGCCATAGAGCCGCATGCGATATTAGCGCTGGTTTATACAACGCAGGAGAAAGCGGATTTAGCTACTCAAGAGTACGCGCTTGCGCTTAAAAATGCCTCTAGGCTTGAGCCGGGAAATATCGAGATATATAAGAACTTAGGCGCAATTTACCTGCAGCAGGGTAAATTAAAAGAAGCCGAGGGTATTTTTAAATTAGTCGTGGGTTTGTCCCCGCGCGATGAACAGGCGCATTTTTACCTGGGCAGTGTTTATTACGAATTAAAAGATTATCCCGCGGTAGAAAAAGAATTTAAGGCCGCGATAAAATTAAAACCCGATTATCATGAAGCCCTGAATTTCCTGGGTTATTTTTACCTGGAGCAGGACAGGAATATCGATAAAGCCGGCTCCCTGGTTAAGAAGGCCCTAAGCCTTGAGCCGGAAAACGGCGCTTATATAGACAGCCTGGGATGGTATTATTTTAGAAAAGGTAAGTTTAAAGAGGCGCTGGGTTATTTAGAAAAGGCAGCATCTTTATTAAGCGACCCGGTTATATACGAGCATCTTGGCGATGTTTTTATGAAACTGGATGACCAAGACAGCGCAAGGTTAAATTGGGAGAAATCCCTGAAACTGGATTCTTCTCAAGAACAGGTGAAGAAAAAACTGCTCCAGGTTTGCCAATAATGGAAAATAAACAATTATCAGTAAAAGAATTAGAAGTTAAGGCCAGGGAAACCAGGCGCTTAATTATTGAGATGCTGGCTAAGGCCGGTTCAGGGCATCCCGGAGGGAGCCTCTCGGCGGCAGACCTGGTTGTTGCCTTGTATTCCAATATCCTGCGTTTTAATCCAAAGGACCCGCAATGGCCACAGAGGGACCGTTTTCATATGTCCAAGGGGCATTGTTGCCCGCTCTGGTATGCTGTATTAGCGCAATCGGGGTATTTTCCAAAAGAAGAATTAATGACCTTACGGCAATTAGGTTCAAAACTGCAAGGGCACCCTGCCCGTACGACTCCGGGTGTTGAGTCAGCTTCTGGTTCTCTTGGCCAGGGGCTCTCTATTGGTTTGGGTATGAGCCTGGCGGCAAAGATAGACAAAAAAGATTACCGTGTTTATGTGTTATTGGGCGACGGGGAGACGCAGGAGGGCAGCGTATGGGAGGCAGCTATGGCCTGCAGCCATTTTTCATGCGACAATATCTGCGCGATCCTGGATTTTAATGGTTGCCAGATTGACGGTAAATGCGAAGATATAATGGGATTAGAACCGGTAGCTGCGAAGTGGCAGGCGTTCGGCTGGCATGTAATAGAAATTGACGGACATAATATGCAGCAGATTTTATCCGCATATGAACAGGCTAAGGCAATAAAATCCAAACCTACAATAATTATCGCCCATACTATAAAAGGTAAAGGGGTCTCATTTATGGAAGGGGTAATAGGTTTTCATGGCAAGGCCCCTACTCAGGAAGAAGCAGAGAAGGCTTTAAAGGAGCTGGCATAATGGCAGAGCAGCTTTACCAGAGGGATGTTTATGGCCAGGCATTAGTTAAACTAGGGGCATTGGATAAGAATATTGTGGTTTTAGACGCGGATCTTTCCAGTTCTACTCGCACTAACCTTTTTGCCAAAGAGTTTCCGGAAAGGTTTTTCAACTTTGGTGTAGCAGAGCAGAATATGATGGCTACGGCCGCAGGGTTAGCCAGCTGCGGGAAAACAGTATTTCTTTCTACATTTGCCGTCTTTGCCGCAGGCCGGGCCTGGGATCAAATACGGGTTTCCATAGGTTATAATAATTTCAATGTGAAGATTGTAGCTACACATGCCGGTATTACAGTAGGTCCGGATGGGGCAAGCCATCAGGCTTTAGAGGATATTGCTTTGATGCGCGTCCTCCCCAATATGAATATTATTGTCCCCTGCGACGGACCTCAGACTGCCGATGCGATAAATACGGCAGCAAATACCCCGGGGCCTTTTTATATACGTTTAGGCCGCTCAAAAGTACCCACTATTGAAAATAAAAATGATTTTAAATTTGGCAATGCCCAGGTTATCTCGGAAGGCAATGATTTAACTATCATCGCCTGCGGGGTAATGCTTTCTGAAGCGTTATCGGCGGTAAAGAGCCTGGCCCAAAAAGGGATTAAGGCCCGCCTGATTAATATGCATACTATCTGTCCGCTGGATAATCAGATTATTCTTAAGGCCGCTAAAGAAACTAAATTTCTTGTTGTATGTGAAGAGCATAATGTTTTTGGGGGACTGGCTTCCAGTATTGATCAGGTAGTTGCCGAGAATTGCCCCAGAAAAGTTATCCGCCTTGGAATTCGTAACCGCTTTGGCCAATCAGGCGAACCGGCAGACCTGTTAAAAGAATATAACCTTACCAGCCTGGATATAGAGAAAGCGGTGTTATCTAATATCTCCTGAGTTCTATTATAAATTCATGAAGCCTCGCAACAAGCCGCTAGTTATTAAATCTTTTGCTAAAATAAATCTTTATCTGCGTGTTCTAGGCAGGCGCAAGGATAATTTTCACAATCTGGATACCTTGTTTGCGCGCATTAGCCTGGCTGATACGATTACCCTTAAAGGGCGCCAAGATTCCCGGATCAGGATTAAATGTGACAGCCGGCACGTGCCTAAGGATGAAACTAACCTTTGTTTTCGTGCCGCGAATTTATTAAGGCAGGAGCTTAAGTTAAACGCCGGCCTGGATATAGAGATTAAAAAACGCATACCCGTCGGCGCCGGGCTTGGCGGAGGTTCTTCTGATGCCGCCAGCGTACTCTTGGGGTTGAATAAATACTGGCGCCTGAATTTACCTAAAGCCAAACTGGCAATTTTAGCCGCTAAATTAGGCAGTGATGTTGCTTTTTTTATTTATAATACTAAATTTGCTTTAGGCAGCCGGCGGGGAGATAAAATCAAGCCGTTAAGTTCTTTAAAAAATACTAAACTTTGGCTTATCCTGGTTTATCCGGGGATTAAAGTCTCCACTCCCCTGATTTATCAGAAATTTGACCTTTATCATTCCGGTAAGCAGCCCGTTTTGTCTTTTTGCAGCGGTATTTCCGGGTTGACAAGCCAAGCTCCTGATGTTAAAATATTTCTTTCCGAATTGTTCAAAAACGGATGCTCCTTTGATCCAAAATGCCTTTTTAACGATTTAGAAGCTGTTACAAGCGGCCTCTATCCTGTAGTTGAGCGGGTAAAAAAAGCGTTTTTGGCAATGGGTTTAAAAAGAGTAATGATGTCCGGAAGCGGACCGGCAGTATTCGCGATTTGTGATTGCCGCGCTCAGGCTCAAAATTTAAGCAATAAGTTGCGTAGAGAGCATAAATCTTGGCAAGTTTTCCTAAGTTCTGCAGTTTAGCCACGGCAGTCAGGAGGGAAAATATGGAGATAACAGAGGTCAGGATAGTCTTGAAGGATTCTCCGGATAAGAAGTTAAAGGCATACGCGACGGTTACTTTTGATAATGTTTTTGTGGTGAGGAATATTAAGGTTATTGAAGGCTCGATGGGTTTATTCATTGCCATGCCAAGCCGCAAGGTAAAACACCCTTGCCCAAAATGTTCTTTTAAGAATGAATTGCGCAGTAAATATTGCAATCAATGTGCCGCTGCTTTGCCGGTTGAAGCTATCCCGCAGCGCGAAGAGGAGCCGGTAAACAGCCAGTCCGAGCACAAGGATATAGCCCATCCCATAACGCAGCAGTTTAGGGAGTATTTGCAGAAAAGAGTCCTTGAGGCGTACGAACAAGAAAAAACAAAAGGTAGAAGTGCATAAGACCATTTCCTTCCTTGGCGAATTAGTTAAAGTAAAAATTGGGACGTCGTCCAATGGTAGGACACCAGAATTTGGGTCTGGCTATTATGGTTCGAATCCATACGTCCCAGTAATTTAGGTAATTGAATATGAAAAACGATATCGCGGTAATAATCTTAGCAGCGGGCAAGAGCACGCGTATGAAATCTGAAACCCCTAAGGTGCTGCACAGCCTTTGCGGCAGGCCGATGTTAGGTTATGTTTTAGATTTAGTAGCTTCACTCAAGCCTAAACAGGTGGTTGCTGTTTTAGGGTTTAAGCAGGAATTAGTGCGTAAGGCTATCCCAAAAGGAGTTAAGGTTTCCATCCAAAAAAAATTGTTCGGTACTGCCGATGCAGTCAAAACAGGCCTTGCGGCCCTGAAAGGGTTTAAGGGGACAGTGCTCATTCTTTACGGGGACAATCCCCTGCTGAAAAAAGATTCACTTAAGAAACTCCTGGATTATCATATAGAAAATAATGTTGACGCCACACTGTTAACTGCGCAGTTAAAAAAGCCATCCGGTTACGGCAGGATTATACGCGATAAAGTTTTTAGCATTTGCGGTATAGTTGAGGAAAAAGACGCTGATGAGCTGCAGAAAGATATCAAGGAGATTAATACCGGAATAATGGTTTTTAAGAAAGAGAGCCTCTCTGGTAATTTGAAATATATCCGGGCCAATAACCGCAAGAAAGAATATTATCTAACCGATATAATCGGTATTTTAGCTAAAAAGAATTACCTGGTAGACGGGGTAAGGCTTGAAGACCCTCAGGAGGCCCTGGGGATTAACACCCGCTCTGAGCTGGCTAAAGCAAATTCTCTTATGCAGGAACGGATTAATCAGAAATTAATGCAGGAGGGCGTGACTATTATTGACCCGGCATCTACCTTTATCAATTTTGGGACCAAAATCGGCAAAGATACAGTGATTTATCCCTTTACAGTAATCGAAAGGGGTGTTAAAATTGGAAAACGTTGTTCGGTAGGCCCTTTTGCGCACCTGCGTGAAGCTGCTGAGCTTAAGGATGATGTTACAGCCGGTAACTTTATTGAAATGGTGCGCGCCACAATCGGCGCAAAAACATTCGTTAAACATTTCTCCTATATAGGTGATAGCTCTGTCGGCTCTTGCGTTAATATCGGGGCAGGAACGGTTACGGCTAATTTTGACGGCATAAAGAAGAATAATACGGTTATTAAAGATAGAGTTAATATTGGTTCCGATACTGTAATTGTTGCTCCGGTAAAGATCGGTAAATCCGCGGTTACCGGCGCAGGTTCAGTGGTGATTAAGGATATTCCGGATAATACTGTTGTAGCTGGAGTGCCGGCGAAAATCTTAAGGAAGAGGTAAATATGGATAAATTAGCGATTTTTAGCGGTAACGCGAATATTGCATTAGCAAAAGATATCTGCGGGGGCCTGAAGGTTAAATTGCAGGACGCTTTGGTGGGCAGGTTCAGCGAAGGCGAGATACGCGTAAAGATTAATGAGAATGTCCGCGGTAAGGATGTTTTTGTCGTGCAACCGACATGCCCGCCTTCTAATGATAGTCTTATGGAATTATTGATTATGATTGATGCCCTCCGACGCGCCTCTGCCAAAAGGATTACTGCGGTTATTCCTTATTTCGGTTATGCCCGTCAGGATAGGAAGGACCAGCCGCGCGTGCCGATTACCGCAAAATTAGTAGCTAACCTTCTGACTACTGCCGGCTCGGACAGGATATTAACCATGGATTTACACGCCGGGCAGATTCAGGGATTTTTTGATATCCCGGTGGATCATCTTTTTTCCGTAGGGGTATTTGTGGATTATTTTTCTAAAATGAATATCAAGGATTTAGTCGCTGTCTCTCCGGATGTCGGTAGTATTAAAATGGCCAGGGCTTATGCCAAGAGGGTTTCATCCGGCCTTGCCATAATTGATAAGCGCCGGGTCTCTCCTGAAAAGGCAGAAGCTATGCATATTATGGGCGAGGTAGAGGGTAAGAATGTGATTATTGTAGATGATATGATTGCTACCGGTAGTTCACTGATTGAAGCGGTAGAGGCCTTAAAAAAAGCCAAGGCCAAGGCTATTTACGCCGCGATTACACATGGAATCTTATCTGGCCCGGCGATTGAGCGTATCGACCAGTGCAAGGGCTTAGAGAAGCTGCTTATTTCAGATAGTGTGCCGTTACCTGCTGAAAAACAGCATGAAAAGATACAAGTGCTCTCGGTGGCTAACCTTTTGGCCGAGGCAATAAAGAGGATACATAACGAGGAGTCAGTCAGCTGTTTATTTGATTAAGCGGCAGCGGTGATGTTTAATAAAGAAAAGAAAGGTAAATCAAATGGAAGAGATATTGTTGGAAGCGGAATTAAGAGAAGAAAAAGGAAGCGCTAAGGCAAGGGATTTAAGGAGCAAAGGTTATTTGCCGGCAGTAGTTTATTTCCACGGCAAAGAGGCCTTGTCCATAAAAATTTCCAAGAGCACACTTTTAAAAATGGTGCATCAGCACCGCCTGGAAGGCGTTATCCTTAACTTGAAGATTAAAGATGACAAGAAGGCTAAGGGTCGGCCATGCCTGGTTAAAGAAATCCAGTACGACCCTGTCAGCGAAGATATTATACATGTAGATTTTAATGAGATATCGCTGACCGAGGCAATTAAGGTTAATGTAGCCATTGAAGCTACAGGCGAGTCTGTAGGGGTCAAGCAGGAAGGCGGCTCTTTGGAGCATATACTTTGGGAGCTTGAAGTAGAATGTCTGCCTACAAATATCCCTAAGAGTATCGTAGTAGATATTTCCGCGCTTAAAATGGGCGAGGCAATTCATGTTAAAGATATAGTTTTTCCCGAGGGGGTCAAGTCTTTAAATGACCCTGCGGCGATTGTTTTACATGTTGCTGCGCCGATGAAAGAAGAAGCTCCGGCTGAAGCGGTAGAGGGAGAAGAGAAAGCCGAACCGGAAGTAATTAAGGAGAAGAAAGAAACTCCTGCCGAAGGCGCTGCTGCAGCTGATGAGGCTAAAGGCAAAGAGAAATAGAGGTCTTTGGGTGAAGCTGATTGTAGGATTAGGCAACCCGGGGTTAATTTACGCGGGGAGCCGGCATAACATTGGTTTTATGGTGGTAAAGTCTTTGGCCCGTTCTTTAAAAGTCAGTTTTAAGAGAGATAAACTGGCCTCCTCTTTAGTCGGTAAAACCAAATATGCCCAGCATGATTTAGCGCTGGCCTTACCGCAGACTTTTATGAACTTGAGCGGCCCGGCAGTTAAAGCTTTGCTTAAAAAGTTCCGGCTCAGCCCGCAAGAACTTTTAGTAGTCAGTGATGATTTGGATCTGGAGCTAGGCAGAATTAAGATCCGGCCGCATGGTTCAAGCGGTGGGCAGCGCGGGGTAGCTTCGATTATTGAACAATTAGGGACAGAAGAGTTCAGCCGTTTACGTTTTGGTATCGGTCGGCCAAGGAATGCGCAAGATGCCAGCCGTTATGTTTTGACTGGGTTTTTGCGCAAAGAAAAGGAAATCGTTGAAGAAGCCAGGGAGGCAGCTGTTAATTGTTGCCTGAGCTGGGTGGAAAATGGCATAATTATGACTATGGACAGTTTTAACACAAGGAGCGGAAATGAATAAGTATGAAGCAATGTTGATTGTTAAACCGGATTTATCAGATGAAGATAAGAAGGTTTTGTTTAAGCAGATTGACGACGCGGTAATCAAAAATGCGGGCCAGATTTCTCAGTCGGCTATTTGGGCGGAAAGGCGTAAGTTATATTTTCCGATTAAGAAATTCCAGGAAGGGGTTTATTATCTGGTAGCTTTTAATGCCCCTGCCCAGGCGATCAAAGAGATGCGCAATATTTACAAGCTCAATGAAAATATCTTAAGGGTTTTATTCACCCGTATGGATATTTAAGCCGGATTTTTCTGAATAAGAGATTAAGGAGGACTATATGGCCAGCTATAATAAAGTATTATTGATGGGTAATCTTACGAAAGACCCCGAATTGCGCTATACCCCGCAGGGTACCGCCGTAGCCAACCTGCGCCTGGCAGTAAACCGGAAATACCGGACTAAAGAACAGGAACTAAAAGAAGAGGTTTGTTTCATAACCGCGGTGGTTTGGAATAAGCAGGCTGAGACTTGCAACCAGTATTTACATAAAGGCAGCAGTGTTTTTGTTGAAGGAAGGCTGCAGTCACGTTCCTGGGAAGATAATACCGGGGCGAAACGCTCGGTAATTGAAGTCAGGGCAGAACGCGTTCAGTTTATGGGGGCTCCTGGCCAGGCAAGGGCGTCAGCCCAGGCAGGCCCGGCGCACGCCGAAGCACTGGTTGATGAGCCGAGCAGCGAATCAACCTGGTTATCTGAAGGCTCGGATGAAGCGCAGCCTTCTGAAGAGGAATCAAATTAAAATAAAACAAATAAGAAAAAGACAGGGGGATACACATGAAAGTTAAAACCAAGGGGTTTGGTAAAGATAAAAAGATTATTAAGAAGAAGAAGGATTTGCTTGGTCCAGCGAGAAAAAGGTTCTGCCGTTTCTGCGCGGATAAACTAGGCAGCATTGATTATAAAGATATAAAAAGATTGGAAGTTTTCATTACTGAGAAAGGCAAGATTGTTTCTAGCCGTTTTTCCGGAAATTGCGCCAAGCACCAGAGAAGGATCCGGGAATTGATAAACAAGGCAAGGTTCCTTTCTTTGCTTCCTTATACCCGTTAAGCAAAATGGAAGTTATTCTAATTAAAGACGTAGAAAAGATTGGCAAGGCAGGCTCAGTAGTCAAAGTCAAAGAAGGCTTTGCCAGGAATTTCCTTTTTCCGCATAATCTAGCCAAGGTTGCCACTTCGGGAAGTCTGCAGCAATTAGAAAAAGAAAAACAGGTTAGGCTGGCTGAATACGCCAAGGCCAAGGAAGAATCGGAAGAGTTGAAAAAGCGCTTAAGCAGCCTTTCATTGACTATTTCTGCTTTGGCCCAGGGAGAGGAACTCTATGGCAGTATCAGCAACCAGGATATATCCGCTGCCCTGAAAGAGGAAGGGTTCATTGTAGACAAAGGCGCCATTGAATTGGTCGAGCCGATAAAATCTTTGGGTATTTATGAGTTAGCGGTGAAGCTGCATCCGGAAGTAATTGCCACGGTTAAACTATGGGTAGTGAAGAAATAATATGCCACAAGACTTAAACCTAGATAAGCTCCCCCCTCAAAATATTGACGCTGAAATGGCTGTATTGGGCTCTATGCTTCTGGACGAGGAAGCTGTTTCGGCTGCCGTTGAGAAACTAGAGGCAGGGTGTTTTTATAAAGATACCCACAGGAAGATATTCCAGACAATAAGCGACCTTTATAACGCCAACAAGGCGGTGGATTTAATCACCCTGGTTGACGCTTTAAAAAAAGATAATTCTCTTGATAGCATAGGCGGGGCGAGTTATCTTACCTCGCTGGCTAACGCTGTTCCTACCGCCGCCAATATAAATCATTACTCCGGGATTGTGCGTGAAAAATATATTTTAAGGACCTTAATCAATAATTCCACAAAGATTATTACGGTTTGCCATGAGAGCGAGGGCAATATCGCTGAAGTTGTGGATACCGCAGAGAGGCTTATCTTTGAGGTCAGCGACCGCAGGAATCAAGGTTCTTACCTTCATCTTAAGGAAATTGTTAAAGAGAGTATTGAAACTATTGATAAGCTTTATCAGAATAAAGCGCATGTTACCGGCATACCGACAGGTTATATAGATTTTGATATTAAGACCGCAGGGCTGCAGCCTTCAGATTTAATTATTGTCGCGGGCCGGCCTTCAATGGGAAAGAGCGCTTTTGCCTTGGGGATAGCCGAATACGCTGGGGTAATTGAAAAGGTGCCTACCGCTATTTTTAGCCTGGAAATGTCTAAAGAACAGCTGGTCCAGAGAATGCTTTGTTCGCATGCCCGGGTTGACGCGCATAAAGTAAGGACAGGTTATTTAGCCACTAGCGACTGGCCGCGCCTGACCGCCGCCGCAGGCAAGCTTTCTGAGAGCCCCATATATATTGACGATACTCCGGCGATATCCGTAATGGAATTGCGGGCCAGGGCCCGGCGTTTAAAATCGCATCACGGCATAAAACTGATTATTTTAGATTATATGCAGTTAATGCGCGGTTCGGTTACGAGCATGGAGAGCAGGCAGCAGGAGATCTCCGAGATTTCCCGTTCGCTTAAAGCGCTGGCCAGGGAATTGAGTGTTCCGGTTATCGCTATCAGCCAGCTCTCCCGGGCTGTTGAATCGCGCACAGACCATAGGCCGCAGCTTTCAGACTTAAGGGAGTCCGGGGCGATTGAGCAGGATGCCGATGTAGTTGTATTGATTTTAAGGGAAGAATATTACAATCCTTCTCCTGATAACCAGGGCATAGCGGAAGCGATTATTGCCAAACAGCGCAATGGCCCTGTGGGGACTTTAAAACTAGCCTTTATTAAGGAATTTACCAGGTTTGACAATTTGTCCAGGGCGGATAGTTCATTGGAATAATTATCCCGGCAGCCGGTTGCGGTAAACTAGATAAAATATTTGATTTAAACATCCTATTCTTATATAATAATAAAAATGCGCAGATTAATCCTGATACCTTTAGTAGTTTCCCTCCTTTTTATAGCCACCCCTTTTATTTTTGCTGAAGAAAATCCGCAGGAGCAGGCCGGCCAGAGCGCAGTTACCCCTGCAGAAAACGCCTCCTCGTTAAAGAATGTTACCGCGATAGAAGTCCAGGGTAACAAATCAATAAGTACTAATGTAATTGTTTCTAAAATGAAGACGCGCATCGGCAGCCCCTATCAGGAAACTATCATCAGCGATGACTTAAAAAGGCTTTACCTGCTGGGATTCTTTAGCGATATTAAAATAGATACGCAGGCTTATAAAGACGGGCTAAAGGTTATCCTCAATGTCGTAGAGAGGCCGATTATAGATAAAATCAGTTTTTCAGGGATAAACCGTATTACTATGAAGAACGAAAAGCTGAAGCAGCAGTTAAAATCAAAAGAGTCGCAATACCTGGATTATCCCAGCCTGAGCGAAGATGTGCGTACATTAAAAAAGATGTATGAGAAAATGGGTTACAGCCAGGCCGATATTACTTATAAGGTTGAGCTTAACGCCGAAACAAATAAGGCCGTGGTAAATTTTAATGTTGCCGAAGGCCAGAAGGTGCGGATTAAGGATATTATTATCCAGGGGAATACTTCTTTTGCGAGCAGCCGTATCTTAAAGCTGCTTAAAACTAAGCGCGCCTGGTTTTTTAACGCCGGGGTATTGAAGGAAGAGGTGCTTAAAGAAGACATGGAGCGGGTCAAATCATTCTATCAGCGTGAAGGCTACACTGATGTAGTGGTTGAGAATGAAGTTAAGCCCGACGCAAAGCAGGCTTATTTATTGTATGTTACGATCAGAATTATTGAAGGCAAGAAATATCTCGTAGGTTCGGTTATCGTACAGGGGAATAAAGATATCACTGAAAAGGCTATACTCAGCCGTTTAAGTGAATGCGTTACCGGCAAGGTTTTTAGCGCGGATGCGATGAAAAAAGATATCACCAGCATCCAGGGGTTATATTTTGACCGTGGGTATATATCCGCGCAGGTCC
>Ga0172371_10004475_pt1 | contig 21100 bp, 15 predicted proteins | sample Lak12m_FD_114543 | JGI IMG/M metagenome (GOLD analysis project Ga0172371, IMG submission 114543) | Freshwater microbial communities from Kabuno Bay, South-Kivu, Congo - kab_022012_12m | ecosystem: Environmental > Aquatic > Freshwater > Lake | place: Democratic Republic of the Congo: South-Kivu... | reverse complement strand
TTCCACCCAAATTTTTCCGCCGTGCGCTTTTACAATTCCTTTGGCAATGGCAAGCCCCAAGCCAGGACCGCCGCCCTTAAAATTAGTTTTACCGGAAGAGTGAACGGCAACATCGCCCACTTGATAAAATTTTTCAAAAATTAAATCCAAATGTTCCGCGTCAATGCCAATGCCTTTGTCTTTAACGCGAACCTCCACAGCGGGCGCGCCGTTTTTCAGCGCGGCAGGGGCAGCCTCTATCCAAATTTTTCCGCCGTCCGGCGTATATTTAATGGCATTCACCGCCAGATGATAAATAACTTTTTGAATCAAGGATGGGTCAATATTCGCCATAGGAACGCCGGGCGGGCAGGCAACTTCAATTTGAATTTTGCGCTCGGCGGCGGGCGCGCGCAAATCTATGAGCGCGTCTTTAATAACCTTTTCAATAAAGACCATCGTGGGAATCACCTTCATGGTCTCGCTGTCCAGCCGCGTCACGTCCAGCATCATATTAACAACTTCGTGCATCCGCTCCGCGCCTTTGATGATGCCTTCCGTCATTTCCTTTGCGGAAGGTTCGCTCGTCACAGCGGGCAGCGCTCGCAGCATGTTGGCGTAGCCTTTTAGCAAAGTGAGCGGCGTGCGGAGCTCGTGCGCGGTGACTTGAATAAACTCCAGTTTGTTGCGGTCCAATTGGCGCAGCACTTTGTTGGTGCGCTGCAAGTCTTGAATTGCCATTTGGTCATTGGCGCGCATTCGGTTCAACGTCGTGCGGATGATGTCCAACGCCATAACGGGGCTATTGCCCAGCATGGTTTCAAAATCATGTTTGTTCATTTCCAACACGGTTACTTCGGTGTTGGCGCAGACCGTTGCGGCGCGCGCCGTGCTTTGAATCAGCGCCATCTCCCCCACCAAATCGCCTTTCACGGCGGTGCGTAACAAACGCTCGCCTTCGCTATCGCTAATTTTTTTTGTAATCGCCGCTTCGCCGTCCGCAATGATGTAAAAAGTCTCCTCGTGCGCGCCCTCTTTGCATAAGGCGTAGCCGGGCGGGTACGTTTGCAAGCGCGTCAAACTTGCCATTTTTTGCAGTTCGTCATCCGACAAACCGGCAAAAGCCAGCCGCAACAATTCCACTTTGTCAAAAGAAGAAGCGTTCATAAGGATAGTATACCTTTTAAGAACAAAGAGTCATAATCAAAATTAGGCGGCTATAATAACAAATATGAGTCAAATTAATTTTGAAGTTCGGCGCTGCTCGCATTGCGGCTTGCGCTACCCCTTGCCGGGCGGGCATCCCTTTGGAACGCGCTGCCCGCATTGTTTGTCTGAGACGCAAGTCGTTCTCAAACAACAATCTGAGCAAGAGCAAATTTACCCGCAGGCGGCGCGGCGCGTCAAGTTAAATGAGGGGGGAAAAAAGTACGCCGCCATTTTAGACAACATCCGCTCGGCATGGAATGTCGGCTCCATCTTTCGCAGCGCGGACGGCTTCGGCTTTTCGCATCTTTATCTCTGCGGCATCACGCCCACGCCGGAACATGAGTCGGTCAGAAAGACGGCGCTGGGCGCGGAAGAAACGGTCTCGTGGAGTTATCATAAAGACGCAACCACCCTGACCGGCGAATTAAAACTCGATGGCTGGAAGATTCTCGCCCTGGAAGAAGATGCGCGCGCGCAAGACCTGCGGCGCGCATCCTCTACGCAAAAAAACGCGCTCATTCTCGGCGGTGAAGTCTGCGGCGTGGACCCGCAACTGCTAGACCTCTCCGACCAAATTCTTTATATCCCCATGCGCGGCGTTAAACATTCTTATAACGTGGCGAACGCATTTTCGATTGCCGCGTATGTTCTAGCGGAGCAAGGGTGAAAGCGCGTCAAACCATTTTTGCGCCACAAGGTCATAGCCTGCCAAATTCGGATGATTGCCGTCATCCGATAAAGTTGCGGGGTTGGTAAAAATATCCGTTGAATAAAAATCCACTGTGAGCGCGCCATACTTCGCGGCTGTATCTATAATAATTTGATTGTAGCGAAGCGCCTGCGCCGACATGCGATTAAGTTCGTCCGGCGTAATTTCCAGAAACGCCTCGCCTTTCAACGCAACCGGACGTTTCGATTGGTCGTCCAGCAACGCGACAACCACTTGCGCTCCCGCGCCGCGCAACTGGCTTATTATCAAACTCATATTGTCCGCAAAATGCGCCGCGTCTTGCGCGTCTGCTTCGTCATTGATATCCCCGCCGTATTCGTATAAATACCACAGATCATTGCTGCCAATCCACACCAACGCAACCGCCGCGCGCCCTTGCGAAGCGGCGGCTTGCAGTTCCGAGACGGCGCGAGTCAATTGGCTTTCCAACCCTTGGTCGCCGTTTATCAGCGCGTCTGAATTCCAGCCCGATTGACCCAAATTGGACATCGTTGAACCCGGTCGAATTACATGGACCATATCCAGCAGGCGCAGCGGATAGCCGCGCCCTGTATCGTCTCTTTCGCCTTGCGTTAAACTATCGCCCAGAGCGACCATCGTCAAGGCGCCGCCGGGCAGCGCTTCCATCGGCGCAGCGGGCGCAGGCGAGGAAAAAGTCGGTGCGGGAAGTTGCGAAGGAATCTCGCTGGTCGGAAGTTCAGTCGCGGGAATCTCGCTGGTTGGAAATTCAGTCGCGGGAGAATCCAATAAGGCGGGCTGCGTTTGCGTAGGCAAGGAGCAAGCGGTTAATAAAAGCAATAAAATCAAAAAATATTTTTTCATGTTTCCTCTGCAAGTAAAGTTGAAATCAACATAAGCGGGTGCGCGGATTCTTTTCCCGCGCCGTGTTGAATTTGCATTCGGCACGCCGAGCCGCTAGACGCGATTCGCTTTTCTGTGGCGCGGATGGCTGGCAACAACTTTAACTCGCCAACCTGCATGGAGAGGTCGTAATGTTCCGCATCGTAGCCAAAGGTCCCTGCCATGCCGCAGCAGCCCGCATCGGAGACTTCCACCTCATAGCCGCAAGTTTTCAACATCGCCACCGTTGCGGATGTGCCGCTGGGCAGCCCGTCTTCCGCCAGTCCTTCGGCGCGTTGGTGGCAATGCGGGTGAAAGAAAATTTTTTCATCGGCGCGGCTTTCAATCAATTCATCCAGTTTGATGTTTCGCAAAATAAATTCATCCAGCAGCCAAACGCGCTTTTTTATAGATTCAACTTCAGCGCGGCGATGAGGCAGCAGCGCGGCGTATTCATGCTTTAAGCAGGAGATTTCGGGCGGCTCGCAACCCACGACGGGCAGAGAGTTTTCCGCGCCCGCAGAGAGAATCGCGTCCAAAAGTTTTTCCGCGTGTTTTTTCGCGTCCTCTAAAAATCCCTTAGAGAGCAACGAAGTTCCCGCGCCTATGAGCGGCAAGACTTGAATCTCATAGCCTGCCGCGCGCAGAATCTTAAACGCGGCTTCTTCTACTTCGGGTTCAAGATAGCGCGAGAAGACATCGGAGAGAAAGAGGACTTTTTTTGGAGTCAAAAGTCTCCCGATTTTTGATTTATCTGTATTCGCAAAGTCAGGAGACTTTGCACTCCGAAACGGCGCGCTCCGAAACACGGGGAAGGCTCGCTTTTGTGTAATGCCCGTCAGCCGCGCAATTATTTTGCGCGACCCGTTCATCTTCATAAAAGCGTTGGCAAGCGGAGCAATGGGCGCGAGAATTTTCGCGGCGCGGTCAAAGTAGCCAAATAGATAATCTCTCAACGGACGGCGGTGCGTTTTGAAATATTCGCGCATAAATTCATATTTCAACTTGGGCATATCCACGCCGCTGGGGCATTCCGAAGTGCAGCCCTTGCAGGCTAGGCAGAGGTCAAGGGCGGAGAAAACAGAGTCTTGGTAATTAGGGATGAGGGATTGGGGAGTGGAGATTAATCCGCGCAGTAAATTTGCCCTGCCTCTGGTGGAGTTCGCTTCCTCGCGCGTGGCTTGAAAGGAGGGACACATCACGCCGCTGGATTTGCGGCAAACGCCCTGCCCGTTACATTGCTCAATCGCGCCAGCGAGTCCGCGCTCGTGGTCAAAATGCAGCGCGGGAGTCCATGTTCGCGCCGCGTAGGTTTCGCCGTAGCGCAAATGTGAATCCATTGGCGGAGAATCCAGCATTTTGCGCGGGTTGAGGATGTTGTTCGGGTCGGCGGCGCGTTTCAAGAGACGCATGGCGGCGGTGACTTCCTGCCCGTAGGTTTTTTCTATGCACTCCCCTCTTGCAATGCCGTCTCCATGTTCGCTGCTCATGGAGCCGCCCAGCCGCATGACCAGCGCAAAGACCTCTTCGCTGATTCCGCGCAGATGATGTACCCCCGCGCCTTGATAGAGATTCAACACCGGGCGAATGTGCAAACATCCGCCGGAAGCGTGCGCGTACATGCCGCCTTCTACATTGTGCGCTTGCAAAATACGCTCCACCTCGCGCACAAACTCACCCAGCCTATCCACTGGCACGGCGCAATCTTCAATGAACGCCACCGGACGAGATTCTCTTGGGCGGGAGTCTAAAATTCCCAGCCCGGCTTTGCGGACATTCCACACCCGCGCTTGGTCTTCTTTTGATTCGGCTATGAAATGCGCTGCGCCAATGCTGCGCGCCTTTGCCAGCAGTTCATGCGGGTCATCGCCCGCAAACTCCACCACCAGCACGGCGGCGGGGTCATCGGGCATCCATGCCATTTCACGCGCATAAGCGGGAACTCCGCGCGCCAGCCGAATGATGACCTGTGGAATGAGTTCCACCGCGCTGGGGTGAAAAGAAAGCAGACGCGGAACGTCATCACAAGATGCGGCGATGCTTTCATACGCCAACACGGAAAGGATGGTGTGCTTGGGCTTCGGCACAAGATTCAACGTGGCGCGGCGGATAATAGCCAGCGTGCCTTCACTGCCCGCCAGAAGTGAAGGGTGAAGGGTGAAGGATGAAGGATGAAGGGACGGATAATCGCCCGTCCATTCGGGCGGCTTGGTTGGGGAAAACGGTAAAAGATAATTGATTCTGTATCCCGCTGAGTTGCGCCAAGATTTTGGAAAATTTTGCTTTATGGCTTCGGCGTAATTTTCTCGAATGACGCTCACTGCTTTTAGCAATTCTGAATTCTGAATTCTAAATTCTGAATTTTCTTCCCCTCCCCACGTTGATAAACTTCCATCTGAAAGAATCACATCGGCGGAAATTAAATGGTCCGCCGTCATGCCGTAAACAATGGAGTGCGCGCCGGTGGCGTTGTTGCCGATGATTCCGCCCAGCGTGGCGCGTTCCGCCGAGGCGGGGTCGGGACCGAACATCAAGCCGAATTTTGCGGCGGCTTTGTTCAAATCCGCTAAGACCACGCCCGGCTCCACAATGGCGCGGCGGGTTTCGGGGTTGATTTCCACAATGGCGTGGAGGTGGCGCGAGAGGTCTAAAATGAGCGCTTCGCCGATGGCTTGCCCCGCGAGAGATGAACCCGCTCCGCGCGGCAAAATGGGAATTTTACGCTGCGCGGCAAATTCCACCGCCGCGTGTAAATCCTCCTGCGTTTTGGGCAGCGCCACGCCCAGCGGCGGAATTTGATAAATGGATGCGTCTGTGGAGTAGAGAACTTTGGCGGCGGAGTCAAGGCGCAGGTCGCCGTGAAAGTGTTTTTTTAAGTCGCGGAAAGGGAAATCATCTTTTTTCAATTTACATTCACAGACTTGAATTGATTATTGGCTTCGAGTAATTTTTTGTAAAATTCATCTTTTTTAAGAAATCGCGGCGGGTAATGTTCTTCATTTTATTTAATTGATGTTCCGAATGGAGATAACTATCAGCGAGACAAGTCCAAGCGGTAAATAAATATACAAGAAAACTGTGGCGCGCTCGGCAAAGGCTTCTACCGCTTTTTGGATAAATTTGATTTTTGCAAGAAACATCGCGCCGGGAAAAGCAAGCGCGAGCGTAATTGCCCACCAAAGCGTTTCTCCCTCTACAAAAGCGGAAGCGGCTTGGTAGTTCTGAAAAAGCAACAGCCGCCACATCGCCGACCCTAAAATAAAAATAAATAGAAGCGTCGGGCGCGTTTGCATTTCATCTTTATTCATAAAGATGAAAAACACGGTCAATTCCAGCAAGAGCATTACCGCCAACGCCAGCAAACTCTCCGCAACGTTCACGGAGAAATTGTAAGCGTAGATGACCAAAATCTGGTCAATCGTTAAATACAAAATCCACGAAGGGAATTTATAAAAGGATACGAGCAGCGTCCACGAAAAGATGAAAAACACAATCACGCCATACAGCCCCAAAATGGCGGAGGTTGGCGGGACGCGGCGCGTTATCCATTTGGCGATAGCGCTTATTTTTTTCATTTTGCCTTTGCCTGATTCGCCACCGCCGCAGCCTTCTTCGCCGCTTCTTCCGCGTTGCCAAGATAGTAATGCGTAACGGCGTTCAAGTTTTCATCCAACTCATAAACCAGCGGCAACCCGGTAGGAATATTTAACTCGGTAATGTCCGCGTCAGAGACGTTATCCAAATACTTGACCAAAGCGCGGATGGAATTTCCGTGCGCGACAAGCAAAACCCGCTTGCCAGATTTAATCTCCGCCGCAAGTGTAGAGCGCCAAAACGGCAGGACTCTTTCCAATGTGATTTTGAGCGATTCGGTGGCGGGCAATTGTTGGGGACTCAGCGCGGCATATCTACGGTCAAACTTTGGGTGGCGTTCGTCCGAAAGTTCCAGCGCCGGGGGCGGAACGTCATAACTGCGCCGCCAAATTTTCACCTGCGCTTCGCCAAATTTTTCCGCTGTTTCGGCTTTGTTCAATCCTTGCAACGCGCCGTAGTGACGCTCATTTAATTGCCAAGCGCGGATGACGGGCAACCAGTCTAAATTCATCACGTCCTGAATGATGTTTAACGTTTTGATGGCGCGTTTCAAAACGGAGGTGTATGCAATGTCGAAGTCATACCCGCCATCTTTGAGCAACTTCCCCGCTTCGCGCGCTTCTTGCGTGCCGAGTTCAGTCAAGTCCACATCGGTCCAGCCGGTGAAGCGGTTTTCAAGATTCCAGGCGCTTTGTCCATGACGGACGAGAACAAGTTTGTACATAAGAGCTCCGTGTAAGTAAGGTGAATTAAAAAGATTGATTAGATTGATTCAACGCGGCAAGTAGTTCTGCCTTCATGCTTTCCAACGTTTTTGTGTCTTTGCGAGAAAGGTCGCTCATCTCCTGCGGGTCTTCTTGTAGGTTGTAAAGTTCATACAGAGCCTCGTCTGAATAGCCAAGATATGCTATTAATTTATATTCGCGCTTCCACATGGCGATGGCAGTTTTTTTGAGCGGAGCAAAGACAGAGTTATCTCTGGCATGGATGGAAAACACCGCGCGGTTAGGGTCTTCGCTGGCGTCAGGAAATTCGGGGAGGATGCGCCCCTCCAATCCCGACTCTGCCGCGACCCCGGTAGCCGAAAGCAGGCTTGGCAAAATGTCGGTATTGCTGGTGAGGGAAAAAATGTCTCGGCGGGCTGTTTGTCCGGGAGCGTGAATCAGCAGCGGGATGTTGGTCGCGCCTTCGTACATAAAGACATCTCCATGTCCCCAAAATCCACGCTCGAATAATTCGCCGTGGTCAGAGGTCAGGATGATGTAACTATTTTCTAGTACGCCATCCGCTTGCAGGCGTTCCATCAATTTTCCAAGTTCATCATCTACTTGACGTATCAAGGCATCGTACAGATTTCTTTGATTTTTGAAAAAAGATTTTACATCCGAGTAAGCGGACAGTTCAATTTCAAGGGCGCTTAGGGGATGCGCTGGTTTCTCTGGCGGCGCATAGGATTTATCTATCCATTGGCGGTAGTCGGCGCGCGGACGATATTCGCCATGCGGCGAGAACAGATGGAAGTATGCAAAATAAGGCGCGCCGCCTTGCCGTAATTGGCTTATTTTCCGGTACACCCCTTCGTAAATTTCTTCGTTGCGATAAACCAGCCCGTTCATTGCAAACGGAAACCCCTTGGGATAGGATTTCGTTTTGTTCTCCGCAGCATTAACAGCATATTCGCGCTGGGTTTTGCTTAAATATCCAAGCACGGCAGAGCCGGGATATTTTTGCGAGCCGTCTACGCCCAATAGGAAGTCATTGAAGGATGTGGAAGCAAGCGCTCTGTCGTGTTCAAAGTTTGTCAGCAAAGGGCTCTTCGCCATGCGGCTGTAAGCAAAGGGAGAAAGGAAGCGCTCTACGGCATTGGGCGTCTGCCCAATCAAACGGTCTGCCCATGTGTTTTGAGCGAAGGCAAAGCGATAATACTTGCCTTCCAAAAGAGAAAACATGTTTTTCTGCGCCCGCTCCGCGCGCACCAAACCGCCGCCTGCCACCGCGCCGTGCGTCCAAGGGAGCGTGCCGGTCAGCATGGAGGCAGTGCCGGGAACGGTAAAATTTCCTCCACTATAATGGCGGTGATAGACAGAGCTGCTCTCTGCAAATTTCTCAAGATTAGGCGTAGTCGGTTGAGGGTATCCGTACAGGCTGGCGTGACGCGCGGAAAACGTATCCAACAGCAATAGGATGATATTGGGGCGGTTTGTGTCGGCGGAAAATTTTGCCAGCGTCTTCGGAGCGAGCGCGCCGACAGCAGCGATGCCGGATATTTTAAGAAAATCTCGCCGTGAAAGAATGGACATATTTTTACTGATAATCCTAAATTTTGTTCATGCGCGCTCGAACGGTTTATTTGCCTGCATAAGAGATTCTAAAAATTCGTCTCGCATTTTTTTCATCATAGTTGCGTCTTTTTCAGCAATATCATTTAACTCATACGGGTCTGACTCTAAATCATAAAGTTCATACTCGCGGTCAACGTTACTATGCCCGCGATAAGCAATAAGTTTGTAGTTATTCTTACGCATGGAGATGGCGAATTGGCTTAATGGCATAAATGCGGAATTGCCCACAGAGTACATAGAAAATACAGCCCTGTCTTTATCAGGCTGCCCGCCAAGTTCCGGTAAAATTTTTCCGTCAATTTCAGGCGGTGTCTGTTTTCCTGCAATATTCAAGAGGGTGGGCAGAATATCCGTGTTGCTGGTTAATGCAAAAACATCCTTGCGGTCTTTTTGACCCGGCGCATGTATGATGAGCGGAATACGCGTAACTGGTTCGTACATATATAAAGAACTATGCCCAATAAACCCGCGCTCAAAAAGTTCGCCATGGTCGGAGGTTAGGATTAAGTAACTATTTTCTAAAACGCCATTCTCCTCCAATTTTTTGATGAGTTTGCCCATCTCGTTATCTACTTGCGCGATGACGCGGTCATACATATCTCTTTGAGAATGGATATAACTTTTAGGCAAATTTGGCGAAAACGAAGGGCTTGGTTTTTCAGGCGGCGCAAACCCGTCATCATGGAACATTTTCAAGTAGCGTTGACTCGGTCTATAAGGGAAGTGCGGAGAATAAAAATGAGAATATGCAAAATAAGGCTTCTCTTGATTCTGCATTACGCGCAAATCATCATATATGCCGGAAAATACCATTTCGTTCAAATACGGAATAATGTCATATCCGCCATTTGAAATTTCCGGCGCGCCTTGCGGGTAGTTTTTTAGTTTTTGGCTATCTACAATATTTAGGTTTTGACTTTTATGAATTTGACCAAAGACAGCGCCGCCGGTTGGCACGCTTTCGCCTTGCGATAAAAGCATGAAGCCATTTAACGCAACGTCGGCGAGCGCGCGGTCGTTTCTAAAAAGATTTTTAATTTGAGAAGAAAAATCTTTTTTTAGCAAACTGTACGCGGAAGGCGGAAGAAATTGGTCTATGTCTTGATAATACTGTCCCATTAATCTATCGGGCCATGGGTTTTGACTATATGCAAAACGAAAATAATCCGTTCCAAGTAAGGAGTATGGATTAATGGGGATTAATTCAGGTCTTGTCATTATTGTGTTGGCGCGGTGCTTCCACGGCAACATGCCCGTCAACATAGAAGCAGTCGCCGGCGTGGTGTAATTTCCGCCGCTGTAATGATTGTGATAGACCGTAGATTGACTTGCAAAAGCGTCTATGCTTGGGCTGGTTTGTCGCGGGTATCCATATAAAGACAAATGAAAAGGAGAAAGAGCATCACACAACAAAATAATAATATTGGGATGCCGATTATCATCTCTGCGCGCAGAAAAAGCCGAGGGGGATGAGGCTAAACTTGCCAGCGCAACGCCGGCGACTTTTAGGAAATCACGTCTGGAAATATGAGTCATTTTTTACGCAACATTACGAATAATTACGACAATAAGAGATATAAGGCTCAACGGCAAGTAAACATACAGGAAAATTGAAAGACGGTCCGCCGCCTCTTGCAAAGCTCCTCGAACCCATGCTATTTTTGGAGCTAAAACAGAAATGGGCAACGCAATTGCGGCTGTGTAAAGCCACCATTGCATTTCTCCGCTCACAAAGGCGCTTGTATCGCTATACTCTTGAAACTGAATTAATCTCCACATAGAAGACGCAAGAAAAATAGCGGCGGCAAAAATAGAGCGCGCTTGAAATTCGTCTTTATTTTTGAGCGGCAGAAATATGGTGTACTCCATACCCAGCATACAGAGTAAAACAAAAAGGCTTTCCAGTAAATTTACGGAAAAAATATACGCATACGTTGATAAAACTTGACCTACGGTGAAAAACAACATCCATGAAGGAATTTTGTAAAAAGAGACAATCAGCGTCCATGTGTATAAAGCAAAAACCACAAACGCATAAACGCCTGTTATATTCTTAATATCTGGAAAACGATTTTTTATATACGCTATTATTTTTTCAATCATCTAAATTCATTTTCTCTCTTAGAGGCGAAGGTTAAAAAGTTACAGGTTAAGCGCGATTGCGGTAGAGCGCCGGGTTCGGCACAGCGACCATCGCGTCCACGTTGAGGGGCAACTCCAAAAAATTGACAATGTTCGGCACAAGCGTTTCGGGCGATTTAACCATCTCGTCATATTTGACGTACATCACGCGGAAGTTTGCCTGACGCGGCAGCCAGTATTTCACCGCCTTCAAATGCTCGCGGTATTGCTTTTCCATCTCTTCATCGCTAATGGCGGAAGTTTCGTTTCTCCGCGCCAGCATTTTTTTCTGCGAGGCAAGCACTTCATGAATTTCTCTATCCATAAAAATCACGTCGTAGGTTAGGTCTTGCGGCAAAAATTCCAGTAGATAGGAAATGACTTTAACGACTTTGCCGCGCGCGTCATAAATCCATTTGCTTTGACCGTCTTTGAGCGCCTTCACGTCCTCAATTTCAAAATAACCGTTGGGGTTGTCTTCATCCGCCTCGCGCAGATTATCCACAACAGAATCCAGCCCGCCTTCGGTGAGCATCTTCATCATCATGGATGTGCCGGAGCGCGGCAGACCAGAGACCACAACAATTTTTTTATTTACGGGTTTTGCTTCATCGCGTTTGAAAAGTTTTTTGAACATAATGCCTTTGAGTTTACAAAAAAATCTCGCCACAGAGACACAGAGATTTTTGCTCAATTTGTTAGCCACAAATTCAAACCGGATTCAAAAGTCTCCTGACTTTGGGGTTTGATTTTCTCATCCAACGACAGGAGTCGTTGGACTCCGTGTCGCTGGACTCCGCGTTACAAATACCCCAGCCCCTTTAATCTTTCTTCGAGGTCTTTTTGGCTTCCGCCGCTGACTTGCTGTGAGGGCGGTTTGATGTGCGACTGGTCGAGGTGTTTTCCAATGGCGAGGAAAGGCGCGTCACGGAAAGAAAGCCCGCCAAAACTTTGCAGTTCGCGGTTCGCAAAGATGACTCCCGGCACAATTTCATTATCTACGCAATGGTCGGCGCCCCAATGGTCGTGGTTTTCTTCGCTCAACGCGGCGGGAATTTTCCCCAAGCCGGTTTCAGATGAGGCGCGATAGCCGCGAGAATATCCGACCACGAGGTCAGGTCCAAGGCGGAGATACGCTCCCCCGTTGTACACTTCATGCTTCGGGCGAATTCGATGCGCTACGTTTCTGCCGTCCGCGCCTTTCCAATCCATTAGTTTGGATTGAAGTTCCGCCAGCAGCGGCTCAATTTCTTCCGCGCCGACAATGCCCTGCCCTTCGCGTCCTTTAACGTTGAGGTACAAACTGTTCAGCCCAACCGCGTAGGCTTTCGTGCGCGACCAATCCACATGAGAAAAGTCGCCCTCCGCCGCGCCATTTTTCAAGGCAAGGTATTGATTCTGCGCCAGCCAGCGGTTGAGGTGAATCTTCTGCTCGTAAGTGGTAAAGCCGTGGTCCGACATAATGAGATAGTTATGCTTGCCGCCCAGTTTTTCCACGCGCGCGTTTACTTCCGCCACAAAAGAATCCAATTTTTTGTACCACGCTTGCGCCACATCCAAACGATTGTGATAGAACATGTGCTGCATTCTATCCAGGTCGTCAAAGATACTGGCAAGCACGCCTTCTTGAAATTCTCCCAATAAGTGAAAGAATATTTTTTTACGGGTTTCAAAAATGGTATCGCACAACGCAATGAATTGCTCATCGCTGATGCAGCCGTCTTCCAAGCCGGTGGTGTCTTGGGGCCAGCCCAGCGTGAGGTACGCGCCGACTTTTTCCCATAATTTCTTTGCAAACGTTTTAGAGGATGAATAATGCGAAAGCGCGTGCATAGGATGAATTTGCAGCGGCAGCGTATACAATCGCACCGCGCCATTTACGCTGGTCAATATGGCGCGTGTGATGGCGTGTACGTTGAACAGGAATCCGGCTTTGAACTTGACTTCAAAAATATCGCTCCACTCGCCAACCCGCAGGGTTAACTTTACGTCCCCAAAAGTTACCTGCGCGGAGTTTGCGTCTAGCACGTCCAAAATCAGCGGCGCAACAGCGGGCGCAAAACCATCTTTGGTTTTGATGGTCGGTCCTTTTAATTCCGCCTTGAAACGATTTTTTCCATCCGAGACAAAGCGCGTCACGGCGGTCTTGTTTTTAGATTCGTCTTCGGTGGTGAACAAAGTTCCCACGCCGAGCTGCCCGCGAATATCCGGCGTGCCTAAGCCGGGCAAAGTATTGACGGGCAATTCTGGGCGGGCGGGGAACATGGCGGGCCACCACAACGCGGTAGCGGGATAGCCCATCTCCGCCGCTTTTTCAAACAAGGTCGTGGCGATGTAAGGCGGAACAAATTGCTCCCCTGCAATCGTTTTCTTCATCGGCAAGATGGAAACATAAGGCGCATAATTTGACGGGTCGCGGTGAACAAAGTCAAAAATGCCATGTGAGCCTGGGTCTGCGCCAGTGGCAATGCTCGTCCAAGAGACTTCTGTCTGTGGCGGAGAACAAACTTCAAGGCGCGAATAGCCGCGCGCGTCCGCCATGCGGGCGAGGTTGGGAAGTAAATTTTTCCCCGCCATGTCTTCAAATATGGCGGGGTCAAAAGAGTCAAAGCCAACGATAATCGTTTTCATCTATTTATCTTGCTGTTCCGCTTCGTCTTCTTTGCGGGCTTTGCGGCGCAGTTTTGCAATCGCTTCGCGGATGTTGCGGGAGAATACCATGAGAATGCCGGAGCCGGCGACTAAAAGCCCCGCCAGCATTTGAAAGATAACTCCGCCAGTGTTTGGGTCAATATACATTTGATTACTCCTTTTTTTATGAACCTAAAAATTATATCTGACATTGCCAACCTTGTCCATTTGCCCCGCAGCGCGTAGAATCTTCTCATGGCAAACGATGACCTCACCCCCGTCCGACAGCAATATCTGGACATTAAGCGCAATTATCAAGACGCAATTTTATTTTTTCGGCTCGGCGATTTTTACGAAACTTTCGATGAGGATGCGGAAATCATCGCGCGCGAGTTGGACTTAACTCTCACTTCGCGCCCCATTGGAAAAGGCGCGCGCACGCCGCTGGCGGGCGTTCCCTACCACGCGGTAGATACCTACTTGGCGCGTCTAATTCAAAAGGGCTATCACGTTGCGGTCTGCGAGCAGATGGGCGACCAGCCCGTAAAGGGGATTTTTCCCCGCAAGGTGACGCGCGTGGTCACGCCCGGCACAGTGACCGAAGCCGCCCTGCTGCCCGGCGATGCGAATAATTACCTCGCCGCCATTTATATAGATGAGGGCAGCGTTGCGCTGTCCTATTGTGACGTTACCACCGGCGAATTTGCCGCCGCCGAGTTGCCGCTGGAAGCCCTGCGCGCCGAACTCACCCGCCTGCGTCCCGCTGAATTAATTTACCCCGACAACCAAACCCTGCCAGAAGGAATCAACATGCACGCCACGCCGCTGCCCGCATGGAAATTTGAAGCGGGCAAATGCGCCGACACCCTGCGAACCCATTTCCACGTTTCTTCTTTGGCGGGCTTTGGCATAAAAGAAAACAGCGCGCCCGCCCGCGTTAGCGGCGCAATTATTCACTACCTCAAAGAGACTCAGCCCGGCGCGCTCACGCTGCTTAACTCGCTGCGCCATTACAGTCTGAACGAATTTATGACGTTGGACGCATCCACCCGCCGCAATTTGGAATTGGATGAAACCCTGCGCGGAGAGCGCAAAGGCTCGCTGCTTGGCTCGCTGGATTACGCCATCACGCCCATGGGCAAGCGTCTCATCCATCAATGGGTCAGCCAGCCGCTCTTAAGCGTAGAAAAAATTACGCGCCGACAAGATGGCGTGCAGCTCTTCTTTGATAACGGCATGATGCGCGCTGAATTACGCGCCGCGTTAAAACCGCTCGCGGATTTGGAACGATTGGTGAATCGCGTTTTGGCAGGCGTAGCCCAGCCGCGAGATTTAGTCGCCATGCGCGGGACGTTGAATGAGTTGCCGAAGATAAAGACAGTAATCGGTAATCAGTTACCAGTTACCAGTTACCAGTGGACAGTTTGCGGTGAAGAATTTACGCTGTTGCAAAACGCCATAGATGATGACCCGCCCGCCACGCTGCAAAATAACGGCGTAATTCGCGCTGGTTATTCCGCAGAACTGGACGGCGTGATGGATTCATCCAAACACGCGCGCGAATGGATTGCGAACCTTGAAGCGACAGAGCGCGAACGCACGGGCATTTAAACGCTCAAAGTTGGCTACAATAAAGTCTTTGGCTATTACATTGAAATTTCTCGCGGCGCGGCGGAAAGAGCGCCAGAGAATTACATCCGCAAGCAGACGCTCGTCAATGCGGAGCGCTTCATCACGCCGGAGATGAAAGAATACGAGACGCTGGTCTTAAATGCGGAGGAGCGCGTTAAAGAAATTGAAACGCGCCTCTTCCGCGAAGTGTGCGCGGAGCTGACCAAGTCGGCGCATGAGATTCTCTCCGCCGCGCGCGCAGTTGCGGAATTGGACGTTCTCTCCGCCTTGGCGGAAGCCGCCGCGCTGGGCGGCTATGTTCGCCCTGAGATAAACGAATCCAGCGAGTTGGAAATTCACGCAGGGCGGCACCCGGTTGTGGAGCAAATGCTCCACAACGACAGATATATCCCCAACGACGTGATATTTGAAAAAGGCGAAATTGTGCGCGTCATCACCGGACCGAACATGAGCGGCAAAAGCACTTTCTTAAGGCAAGCCGCATTGATTGCGCTCATGGCGCAAATGGGTTCCTTCGTCCCCGCCGCTTCCGCAAAAATTGGGCTGGTGGATAGAATCTTCACGCGCATTGGCGCGCAAGATGAAATTCACGCGGGGCAATCCACTTTCATGGTGGAGATGGTCGAGGCGGCGAATATTCTCCATCACGCCACCTCGCGCTCGCTGCTCATCCTCGATGAAATTGGGCGCGGCACATCCACTTATGACGGGCTTTCCATTGCGTGGGGCATCATCGAATACATCCATAATCATCCGCAACTGCGCGCCAAAACTCTCTTTGCCACGCATTACCATGAGCTCACTCAACTGGCAGATTTGCTGCCCGGCGTGCGAAACTACAACGTGGCAGTCAGCGAAGCGGATGGCAAAGTAGTCTTCCTGCATAAGATTATCCCCGGCGGCGCGGATAAATCCTACGGGATTCATGTTGCCCAACTCGCAGGACTCCCCGCCCCGGTCATTGCCCGCGCCAACGAAATCATGGCGGAATTGGAGCGCACCTCCGGGCGCGGAGTCAAAATTGACCCCAACGCGGCGCGGCAAGTCGCGCTCTTCCCCGAAACCAGCCCGCTGCTCAACGAATTACAGCAAATAGACGTAAACGCCCTCTCGCCGATTGAGGCGCTCAACAAATTGTTTGAATGGCAAAAACAATTTACTCAAAAATAAAATGAAAAAAAATTTCAATAAGATTTTATGAACTTTATAAAAAAAGTCCTTGCCGACACAAGCCGCATGATATGGGCGGTCTTTATTGCGGCTTTGTTTGCCTTGTATTCCGGAACATGGAGTCATCTTTACGACTCGTCTTTTCAAAACTGGGGAAAATTTGCGTCCAAATTTTTTCAAATTGATTTTGGTCTTTACTTCCTAAACCTTGCGCTTGCCTTCGCGGGGGCGGCAGGCTTTGCGTTGATATGCGTTTCGCTGGGCAGCGTCTTCGTTCAACGCCGTTCCTCCGAAAATTTTTCTTCCTCAAACTGGCTGGGCAATTTAGCCACCGCCTTTCTCTTTGGGGAAATCATCTTCTCATTTATTTTGATGGGATTGAGCCTGGCGGGCAAACTATTGCCCGTAAACACGCTCATCATTTTGCTGGCGGGCGGCGGGCTGGGAGCAGGCGCTCTTAAGCGGATGTTAGCAAACTGGAAAAGCGGCGAAAAACTTCAAAATGAAAAATGGGTAATCGGTTTCTCGCTCGCCATTTTAATTTCCGCCGCCTTTTTTACGACCAGCCGCATCAGCTACGATTCAACCGCTTTTTATTTTTCCAACGCAAAATTAACCGCCATGAATCAACGCTTGAGTTTTTTTGCGAACAGCCTGTTTACAGTCGGCTCATTTCACACGGGCATTCTTTATGCGGCGTTGATTCAAATGGCAGGCGACCAGTCGGCGCGCTTTTTCTCTTGGATAAACGGCGCGTTAATTGCCGCCCTCACGCTGGCGTTAAGCGCCGAAGTGGGGCTTTCCCGCAAAGGCAAAGCCCTTACCCTCGCCTTGCTATTTACTTCCACCGCCTTTGTGGACCCGCTGGGAGACGGAAAAATTGAAATTGCATCTTCGCTCTTTGCCTTAGCCGCCGTCTATTGGCTTGTGAAATCGGAAAAAAAATACGATTTAAGCAACAGCCTGTTCGCGGGCATCTGCGCCGGATTTGCCGCCCTTGCGCGCCCGTACAATCTCGTCTTACTCGGCGGCTTTTTTGGCATTTATTTTTTAAGCGATTCAAAATTCACGCGCGCGCGCATTAAGTCCTACCTTGTGATGGCGCTGCCCATTTTGCTGGCGTTGATGGCGCATCTTGGAATCCTCTGGCTGGTCTATGGCAACCCGCTGACATTCGCGCGCGGCGCGGAAAACATCAACGCGGAAAACTGGCAATGGTCTGGCTTTGACCCGCAAAATATTTGGCTGGCGCGTCTTTTTTACCCACTGACTGTCACCTTCTTCAACATTCCGCAAAGCATGGGCAGCATTACTCCTCTGGTTGCCATTTTTCTACCCCTGATGTTTTACAAAAAGGCGATTGAAAATCTCTCGCAAGAATTAAAAAGAATCGCCGTGAGCGCTCTGCTCGTTCTCGCGGCGTGGGTTGCGTTTTCTTTTACGGTCTTTGAGATACGCTACGTTTTCTTTTTATGGATTGTTCTTTACATTGCCTTTGCGGAAACGCTCCAAGCCCGCCTTGAAACATTAAAGCCCGCCGCAAAAAAAATATATGCGGGAATTTTGTTTGCCATGCTGGCGTATATTTTGGCGCGCAATCTCTTTGTGGCAGTGGATTCTTACGCGCCGTTTGATGTAAATGGAAACCCGCAATGCAACGATTCGGCGTTTTGCAATTACTTGTCGCCCATCAATCAAAAAGCCGCCATAGGAGATAGAACTCTCAGTTTGAGCGCCTTTCGCTATTACCTGCGCCCGGATTTGTTTGCCTGTTCTTCGCAGGCGGAGGAATACGAGGAGTTAAAAGACGCGGCGGCGGAATCGGACGCGGCGTTTTGGCTTGCCGTGCAGCGTCAAGGCTACGCCTATATTGCCTACGAGGAAAATTACTCCATGCGGCATTTGGGAATTGACGCGCGCCCCCTATTGGATAATCCGCCGTCTTGGGTGAAATTGGAACAGCTGCGCGAAACGTACAACGGTTATTTTTCCGCCTACGCTGTGGAGTTTACCAACCCGCCGCAAGGAACGCAAAAAATTTGCATTCAAGAAGACGGCATTTGGTCCTTGCGCGCCGCGCCATAAGAACCAAACATCAACAGCGCGGCGAGGATGAGAATCATCCAATAGCGGTAGGGGATAATGTTGCCAATGAATAAACTGACGACCATCAGCGCGTTGGCGGCGTAGCGCATCCATTGATGTTTGAGCGTTAGTTGATTGCCGTAAAAGAGAGTCAACGTTAATGCGGGGTAGTCGTAGAATAAGGCGTAGGGGATAAGGGCAAAGTTCACCAACAGCGCCAGCGCGGAAAATTCCGCGAGGGACGCGGAAAATTTTAGCCCGTAGAACAGCGCCGCCACGCCCGCCAGAATCGCCCATCCGTAAAGAAGCGCAAAGTCGCCGCCTTGTATTCCATAGACGCTGAGAAAATCGCGCAGGGTGGCGGTGTAGCGTTTAATTTCTAATCCGCCTGAGGCGTTGAGCGTGAACGAAAGCCCTTGAATTTTATCGGGATTAAAAAGCGGCAGGTAAAACTTGGGGGCAAGTAGAAATTGGATGGAAAGCAGAAGCGCGAGGGTTGCGCCCATGATGAGGAGAGGCTGCCATGTTTTTTTGCGGAGCAGAAGCCAAAGGGCAATGAACGCGGCGGGTAGGGCGGTGATGTTGGGCTTGAAGAGAATCAACGCCAGCAGAATGCCCGTCACTTTCCAGTTTTCTTTTTGGGCGGAGATTAAAATCAGCGTGAAGAAAAATAAAATTAAAACGCCAACTTGTTCCGCGCCCCAAGCCGACCATGCAAAGAGAAAAGTGGCAAGCAGCCACGCGCTCCATTTGGCGTTTCCCGCTGGCGGGTAGGGAATGATTTTTGAGAGGTTGATGAGGGAGAAAACCCAAAGGATGAAGTGAATCGCCGCCCAGAGAACCCGCGCTATGTTGTACGGAAATAGCGCAAAGGGCATGACGCTCCATGTGAACCAAGGGGCGTAGTAATAAGGGTTGTTGAGTTTGCCAACGGAGATAATTTGCGGCGCGAGTTGGGCGTAGTCGTAGGGGTTGCCGCCTTGCAGGGTAACGCGCGCGGCGGCGTAATAGACGTTGAAGTCCATGCCGCCATAGGAGTATGCCAGCCATGCCAGCGCGGCGCTGATGACGATGAAGAGCGCGGAGGATAGGGTTTCAAATTTGCGTTTCATTAAAATATTTATTTCTTACCGCAGAGGCGCGGAGAACGCCGAGAAAACCGTTTGAAAACTCTGCGATGAAAATTCCCTATTTATTTCGGAATGACAAAACGCCCGCCGCGCCGATAAACCATAAGGGAACCCACCAGTAGTAAAGGTTGTGACTCGGCACGCTCATTTGAATTTTTGCCATCATGCCCCAGGCGGCGAGGTAGGCAACCCAGAGAAAAAGTTTGCCTTTCCAATTTGCGTTGATGTAGGAAACGATGAGCAGAGGCAGAAGGAGGACGAAGTCCCAACTGCCGACGTAGGGCGTGACGAGCGGCGCAAGCGCGAGACTCCAGGCGAGCGCGTTTTGGGCGGGGAGTTTTTTCCACAGGCGGGCATTGAGCGCCGCAAGCGCTAACGCGCTCAGCGCCCAGAGCGCTATGCCCCAGGCGCCCAGCATCCGCTTGAAGACAATGTACAGCGATGGGTAGAGCCATGCCGGGTTTTGACGCTGCGCGATGATGAAGTCGGGAATCCATTGGGGGTAGCCGATGAAGAGCGGTAGGCAGAGCAATATACAGGCGGCGGCAATTTTTGCCATGAGCAGCAGCGCCGCCCGTAGTCCGCCGCGTTCTTTTTCTTTTTGAAGAAAGCCGAGCAGGGCAAGGATTCCCAAATGAGGTTTGGTCAGCGCTAGCGCCATCCACGCGGCTTGCAAAAAATTTGTCTTTTGCGCCAGAACCCAAGAGAGCGCAACGACCAAAGAGAATTGACCGAGATGAACATGGTCTAGCGCGGGCGGAAAAAAGAAGACGAGGAACGCTAGCGCGAGGGTGTTTGGCAAATTCATTTTTTCGGCTTGCAGCAGGCAGAGCAGGCACGCAAGCGCGGAGGCGGACAGCGCCGCCCAGACGCGCGCGGCGGTTTCTTCCCCCAGCCAGCCGAGCGGGAAGAACGCGCCAATGGACATAGGCAGCCAGGCGGCGGGCAGGTTGGCGTGGAGCGGAGCGGTGTTGTACGGGCTTTGACCATGAACCAGTAAATAAGCGGGTCCCCATAGTTCGTTGTAGAGGTCTTTGCGCGGCTGAACAAGGCGCGCATAAAACGCGGACGCGAAGACCGTGATGAGCGCTAACGCTAATAGCGCGGCAATTTTTTGTAAGCGAGGGGAAAAGGCGGACGACATGGGGGAAGGGAGGTTGGGAGGTTGGGAGGTTGGGAGGTTGGGAGGTTGGAAGGTTGGAAGGTTGGAACGTTAAAACGTTGGAAGGTTTAGGCTTCGCAAGCGGCAATAACGTTATTCATCATTTCCACAATCGCGGGCAGTTGAATCTTCTCAAAAATTGGGCGGGCTTTGAGGGCATATTCTTTTGCCTTTGCTTTGTGTCCGTTTTGCAAAAGCGCAATGGCAAAGTTGGCGTAATCCGCGCCTTCGTTGTAAACATCTTTTATGGCGCGGCGGATTTTGATAATCTCTTCCAACTGCTTTTCGGCTTTTTCTACCTCGCCGTTTGCCACCGCCACGCGACTTAACGCCGCCAGCACGTTGGCTTCGCCGAGTCGAGCGCCCACTTGCCGGAAGAGCGTCAGGGCTTGCTGGTAACTTTGGAGCGCGTCATCCCGCTCATCGCGGAAGTTTTGCACGTCGCCGATGGCTTGAAGCACGTTGGCTTCGCCGA
>Ga0172371_10004473_pt1 | contig 21109 bp, 25 predicted proteins | sample Lak12m_FD_114543 | JGI IMG/M metagenome (GOLD analysis project Ga0172371, IMG submission 114543) | Freshwater microbial communities from Kabuno Bay, South-Kivu, Congo - kab_022012_12m | ecosystem: Environmental > Aquatic > Freshwater > Lake | place: Democratic Republic of the Congo: South-Kivu... | reverse complement strand
TTTTTTTGGGTTTATGCCCCGTTTTTTTAACGGGAAATAATTAAGCTCTCGGCTTAACTTTTTATTCAGTCCGCGGTAGATGTCCATGTTGTTTTGGCGCCAAAATCCGCCTGTTTCTTAATTATATCAGACTATTGTCAAAAGAAAAATTATCCATTATCATTAGGATAAATTAAGCTTATGTTAAAAAATATTCTCTTCGTTTGGGAGGTTGTAAAAATCGTAATTATTTCATTATGTATTGTAGTCCCAATACGTTATTTTTTGTTTCAACCGTTTTTCGTGAAGGGCATGTCAATGGAGCCGAGTTTTGATGACGGGCAATATTTAATTGTTGATGAAATAACTCCGAGATTTGAAGGCTACAAGAGAGGAGAGGTTATTGTTTTTAAATTTCCCCAGAATCCTTCCCAATATTACATAAAGAGGATAATCGGTCTTCCGGGCGAAACGATTGAATTTTCCGGAGACAAGATTTCAATTGTCAGCCAGGAAGACAGAAAAGAAATTATTCTGGATGAAAAAGAATATCTTCCTACCGTTTCAAATTATCAAAATCTTAAGATTGATTTAAAAAGTAACGAATATTTTGTGTTGGGAGATAATCGGGATGCCTCAGCCGATTCTCGAAGGTGGGGGACATTATCCTCAAAATATATTGTTGGAAGAGTCTGGCTTCGGGCCTGGCCATTCAATAAATTTGAGATAATTGACGTTCCGAGCTATCAAAATAATTTATGAGCAAACAATTTATACAGACGCCACTGGGAATGCCGGATATTTTGCCTAAAGATCAGGCTTCTTGGGAAAAAATTCAGTCGGTTTTAAAAGAATTCGCCAGTTTTTACGGATTTAAAAGGATTGATACCCCGATTCTTGAATATACTGAAATTTTTGAAAAAGGGATAGGTCCTGTTTCTGATATTGTTGAAAAAGAAATGTATTCTTTGAAAACAAGGGGCGGAGACAGTTTGACCTTGAGGCCGGAAGGAACGGCTCCTATAGCAAGGGCATATTTGCAACACGGAATGCAAAATTTAACGCAACCCGTAAAACTTTATTATTTTGGTCCGTTTTTCAGGCACGAAAGGCCGCAAGAAGGAAGATATAGACAATTTCATCAATTCGGCTTTGAAGTTTTAGGTGAAAGATCTTCGGCTATTGATGCGCAAGTGATCCAACTTTCTTACAGGGTTTTGGAGGCTTTGAAAATAAAAAAATTGACAATTTTGATAAACAGTATGGGCTGTAGTCTTTGTAGGCCGTATTTCAAAAAAATTCTTAAAAATTATTTAAGCGCGAGAGGAAATCAGTTGTGTCCGACCTGCAAAAAAAGAATGAAGAAAAATCCGTTAAGGGTCTTAGATTGCAAGGAGGAAAAATGCCAAAGAATAAAAGATCAGGCGCCAAAAATAGTTGATCATCTTTGTGATGACTGCAAAGGTCATTTTAAGGAAGTTTTAGAATTTTTGGATGAGCTGCGCTTGCCTTATATTCTTGACCATTATTTGGTCAGGGGCCTTGATTACTATACAAAGACCGTTTTTGAAATTATTCCTTTGAGTATTTCTGATATGAAAGAAAATTCGGGCGTTGATGCAAAGGCCCAGATTGCTTTGGCCGGCGGAGGAAGATACGATGATTTAATAAAGCTTTTTTCAAGAAGAGATGTTCCGGCCATGGGAGCTGCCGCCGGAGTGGAAAGAATAATGAGAGAGATAAGGGGGTTTGGAGATTTCCAGCCCGATCATTCCAAAAAGCCAGTTGTTTTTATCGCGCAACTTGGAGAGCTTGGAAAAAGAAAAAGCCTGAAGCTTTTTGATGATTTTCAAAAAGCCAAAATCTTAGTTGCTGAATCATTCGGAAGAGACAATATTAAAAGCCAGTTAAAGGTTGCGGATAAGCTTAATGTAAAATATTCTTTGATTTTAGGGCAGAAAGAAGCATTAGAGGGGACAATTATTTTGAGGGAAATGGATAACGGAAGGCAAGAAATAGTTAAGCTTGATAAAATAGTGGACGTGGTGAAAAGAAAATTAAAAAGATAAGTATGGAGTGTATTTTTTGCAAAATCGCAAAAAAAGAAATTCCTTCAGAGTTGATTTTTGACAGCGAGATTTTATGCGCCTTCAAAGACATCAGCCCAAAAGCCCCTACCCATATTCTGATTATTCCGAAAGAGCACATTGAATCAGTCAACGATTTAAACGAGGATAAAAAAGACTTAGTGGGGGAGATGATACTGGCCGCTAAAAAAATCGCAAAAGACCAGAATATTTCTGATGGGTACAAACTTCTTTTTAATGTCGGGAAAAAAGGAGGGCAGATTGTGGAGCATTTACACTTGCATTTAATGGGCGGGTGGTGATAAATTAATAAGGTAAGAATTCCGTATAATCGGAATAAAAAAGTATGGTTGAAGTTAGAAAAAGAGAGGGAGAATCAGTTACCGGTTTGGTAAGAAGATTTTCTTATCGTGTTCAAAAAAGCGGTATTTTGTTGCGCGCTAAAGGCATAAAATTTCATCAAAAGCCAAAGACCAAAATAGCGAGAAAGCAAGCTGCTTTGAGAAGAGAAAAAAAACAAGCAAGCCGAAGTTAATAAAAATTTTAAACCAATATGGATTTGAAAGAAAAGATCCAGGAGGATTTAAAGGAATACATGAAATCCGGCAAGTCTTTTGAAACCGGAGTTTTAAGATTGATAAATTCCGCCTTACACAATAAAGAAATAGAAAAAAAGGCAAAACTTTTAAAAAATAAAGAAATTGAAAACATAAATGAAGCGTCAAATCTTTCAGGGGAAGAAACCATGGAGGTATTATTGCATGAGGCAAAGAAAAGAAGGGATTCAATTTTTGAATTTGAAAAAGGAGGAAGGCAGGACTTAGCAGATAAGGAAAAAAAGGAATTAGAAATTTTACAAAAATATTTACCGGAACAATTGTCCGAAGAAGAAATCAAAAAATTAGCGAAAGAAGCGATTGAAAAAAGCGGAGCCTTAAGCCAAAAAGAGATGGGAAAAGTAATGGCAGAGTTAGCGCCGAAAATAAAAGGCAAGGCAGATGGGGGGCTGGTAAGCAGAGTGGTTAAGGAGATGCTCGGACAGTAATATGATAGAGGTTAACAATTTGACCAAGAGGAAGGTTGATAAAAAATTTTTAAATAAGATTGCCAATAAAGTTTTGGCGTTTGAAAAATTTAAGAAAGGGGAAGTATCCATAGCGTTTGTCTCTCAATTAAGAATAAGAGAGCTGAACAAAAGATACAGGAAGAAAAATAGGACTACAGATGTTTTGGCCTTTGAAGGATCTGACAGAAAAAATAATCATAAAAAAGATAAATTTTTGGGTGAAGTGATTATTTCTTTATCTGACGTGGAAAAAAATTCAAGAAAGTTCAAAAATTCTTTTAAGAGTGAACTTGCGCGGATTTTAATTCACGGCATTCTTCATCTTTTCGGGTACGACCACGTAAAAAATGGGGAAGAAGCAAAAATGTTTAAAATTCAAGAAAAGATTTTAAAAAGTTTAAACAGTAAAAAAGCATAGAAGTTTATGGCAAAGGATTTTTTAATTTCAGGATTGGACATCGGCAATTCAAATATAAAATTGATAGTTTCTCGCAGGATGAAAGATTCCCAGAGGCTTGAAATTTTGGGCACGATTATTTTTCCTTCCTCGGGGATACATAGGGGGGTAATAGTTGATATTCAGGAAGTAACCGGGTCAATCCAATCTGCGCTTGAAGAAGGTTCAAGAATTTCGGGCAGGGAAATAGATGAAATTTGTTTGAGTGTCGGCGGAAGCCATATACAAACAGTAAGAAGTCATGGGAGAATCGCCGTTTCAAGAGCGGACAGGGAAATTTCCCAAGAGGATATTGATAGAGTTATTTCTGCCGCCAGAGAATTAATTCCTTTGCCGATAAACAGGGAAAAGCTTCTGGTCGCCCCGCAGGGATATATTATTGATGGAGAAAGAGGAATAAGAGATCCATTAGGAATGCACGGAAATATTCTTGAAATTGAAACTTTAATAATCCACGGGTCAGCTTCATTTTTAAATAATTTTTATAAATGCGTTGAAGGCGCCGGAATAAAATTTGAGGAAGATGATTTATTTATTGCTCCGCTTAATTCCGCAAGGGCGGTTTTATCAAAAAGACAGAGAGAGCTTGGAGTAGTATCTATAGATATCGGCGGAGGGACAACGGGGGTTGCTGTTTATGAGGAAGGGACTCTTTTGCATACTTTTATTTTACCGATCGGGTCTTCTCATATTACTAATGATATAGCGGTTGGTTTGCAGATAAATGTTGATGTGGCGGAACAGGTAAAAATTGAATACGGAGCGGCGCTCGCTTGTGAAATATCAAAATCGGAGAAAGTTGATTTCTCAAAAATCGGAATTTCGGAAGAAGGAAGTTTTTCAAGAAAGGAAGTGGCGAATATTGTTGAGGCGCGGCTTTCTGAAATTTTTGATTTAATAAATAAAGAATTAAGTAAGATCGGAAAAGCACATATGTTGCCAGCCGGAGCAGTAATAACAGGCGGCGGGGCAAAAACTCCGTTTTTGGTTGATTTGGCAAAAAAAATTCTAAGACTTCCATGTCAGATTGGATTTTCTCAGGAATCGGAGTTTGAGGGCGTAATTGATAAGGTGAGCGACCCGTCTTTTTCTTCAGCGGCTGGTCTCGTTCTGTCAAGGAACGACGAAATAACCCGATGGAGAGAAGAGGGAGTTATCCGCGGAGGAGGAAATTCTTTCGGGAGTATTTTTAGAAGAATGTTCAGAAAAATTGCGCCATAAATTTATATTAAGAAAGTGGAATAATTTATTAATTACAAATAAAATTTTTATGCCTCGAATAAAACCTGACGTAGAAATATACGCAAAAATAAAAGTTGTCGGAGTAGGGGGTAGCGGAGGAAATACTATTTCTCGGATGGCAAAATCAAAAATTCAAGGAGTTGATTTGATGGCCTTTAATACAGACGCCCAAGACTTGCACCATTGTTTGAGTCCGGTAAAGGTTCAAATAGGAAAAAATATTGCAAGAGGTCTTGGCGCCGGAATGAATCCGTTGATCGGAGAACAGTCGGCGGAAGAAAGCAGGGAAGAAATAACAGAGCAATTAAAAGGAGCGGACATTGTTTTTGTCACATGCGGAATGGGCGGAGGTACGGGAACCGGGGCGATTCCGGTTGTCGCTGAGATTGCGCGAAGTCTTGGAGCTCTGACCATAGGAATAGTTACAAAGCCATTTTCTTTTGAAGGAGCTCAGAGAATGAAAATTGCGGAGGGGGGAATTTTAAAGCTTCAGGAAAAAGTGGATAGTTTAATAACCATTCAAAACGACAGAGTTTTGAATATTGTTGAAAGAAAAACTCCGTTGCTTAAATCTTTTGCGCTGATTGATGATATTTTAAAACAGGGGGTCCAGGGAATTTCTGATTTAATTACTTCGCCCGGCCTTATTAATGTTGATTTTGCGGATATTAAGACAATAATGGAAAATTCAGGACAATCATTGATGGGAGTTGGTCGTTCTGCAATATCAAACAGGGCCGAAGAAGCGGCAAGAGAAGCGTTAAGGTCTCCGTTGCTTGAAATATCCATTGATGGCGCAAGAGGACTTCTTTTTAATATTGCTGGAGGAGAAGATTTGAGTATGGTAGAGGTTGATAAGGCGGCAAAAATAATAACCCAGGCGATTGACCCCGATGCAAAAGTTATTTTTGGAGTTACTAACGACGATAAATTGAGGAAAAAAGAGGTTAAGGTCACCGTTATAGCGACGGGATTCAGAAAAGATTATCAGCCGACGATTTTTAAAAAAGAAGAAGGAGCAAAAATATTTGATCAAGTTCCTTTTGTTGAAAAAAACGAGAAAAATAAAAAAACGATAGTGGAAGAAGTTTCGGAAGAAGAAAAAGAATGGGACAAACCGGCCTTCCTGAGAAGAAAAAAATAGTATTTTTTAAATTTTTTGCAGAAGGCGGTGAATTTTTACACCGCTTTTTGTTTTTCTTGACATTTTGTAAAAATGTTTGCAAAAAATATTTTATTTTTGTTTTGTTGATTGTTTTGCCTTGGTTTTTTTGTTAGAATGGAGACACAAATAAAAATTATTTAAAAAAAATCATAAAAAATATTTTATGGAGAATGAAATAAAAGAGATCAAAAGAAGAGACGGTTCTATAATAGACTTTGACCAATCAAGAATTACCGAAGCGATTTTTAAGGCCTTGACTGCGACAAATCAGGGAGATGGGAAGCTTTCAAAGACTCTTTCCGACAAGGTGGTTAAGTTTTTAAACCGTAGATTTAAAAAAGGAGAGGTCCCGTCGGTTGAACAGATACAAGATATAGTTGAGGAGGTGCTGATTTTAGAGGAATTGGTGGAAACCGCAAAGGCATATATTTTATATAGAGAACAAAGAAGGGGCGTAAGAGAGGTTGTTGAGACGATAGACGAGTCGGTGGAGATGATTGATAAGTATATAAGAGAATTAGATTGGCAGGTAAAAGAAAATGCCAATATGGCGTATTCGTTGCAGGGACTTAATCATTATGCCGTGTCCGCTCTCACAAAAAAATATTGGTTAAACAAGGTTTATCCGAAAGAAATACGAGAGGCCGTAAAATCTGGCGATTTGCACCTACATAACCTTGATGTTTTAGCTACCTATTGTTGTGGTTGGGACCTATACGACCTTTTAATGAAGGGATTCGGCGGAGTTTCCGGAAAAGTTGAGGCAAAACCGGCAAAGCATCTCAGGACGGCTCTTGGTCAGTTGGTAAATTTCTTTTATACCCTGCAAGGAGAAAGCGCCGGAGCGCAGGCTATTTCGTCTTTTGATACATTACTCGCTCCATTCGTGCGATATGACAATTTAAATTTTCACCAGGTTAAGCAATCGTTGCAGGAGTTTTTATTTAACTGCGCGATTCCGACAAGGGTCGGATTTCAAAATCCGTTTACCAATCTGACCTTAGACATTAAACCGTCTCCGAATCTTATAAAGCAGCCGGTTATTATTGGTGGAGTTCCACAAAAAGAAACGTATGGAGAATTTCAGGCGGAAATGGATATGATAAATCAGGCGTTTTACGAAGTGATGATGGAGGGGGATAAAACAGGAAGACCGTTTTCTTTTCCGATTCCGACGGTAAATATTACTCCCGATTTTGATTGGAATAATCCAGCGTTAAATCCGATGTGGGAGGCGACTGCAAAATACGGAATCAATTATTTTTCAAATTTTATCCATTCAGACATGAAACCGGAGGATGTAAGAAGCATGTGTTGCCGGTTACGTCTTTCAAATAAGGAGCTTTATAAGCGCGGAGGAGGACTTTTTGGAAGCAATCCTTTAACGGGAAGCGTCGGGGTTGTGACCATCAATATGCCGCGCATAGGTTATCTGTCAAAAACAAAGAAGGAATATTTTGACAGACTTGGGAAAATAATGGATATAGCCAAAGAAAGCCTGGAGATTAAAAGAAAGGCTTTGGAAAATTTCATGGAAAAAGGGCTTTATCCTTACTCCAAATATTATTTGGCGGGAGTCAAAAAAATAAGGGGAAATTACTGGGGGAATCATTTTTCAACGATTGGGTTAAGCGGGCTTAATGAATCTCTGTTGAATTTTATCGGAGAGAATATCGGGTCAAGAAAAGGAAAGTCATTTGCAAGCGAGGTTTTGGATTTTATGCGAGACAGATTGGTTGACTACCAGAAAGAAACCGGAAATTTGTATAATCTTGAAGCTACTCCGGCGGAATCAACCGCGTATCGTTTGGCTTTAAAAGATAAAGATAAATATCCCGATATAATAACGGCGGGGACCAAAGAGGCGCCGTACTATACAAATTCAAGTCAGTTGCCGGTTAATTATACAGACGATCTTTTTGAGGCGTTAAAATTACAGGATGATCTTCAGTGCAAATATACCGGAGGAACAGTTATGCACTTGTTCTTGGGGGAAAGAATTTCGGATGTTCAAAATGTTAAGAATCTGGTTAAAAAAGCGTTTGAAAATTTTCATCTGCCATATATTACAATTACTCCGACTTTTTCAATTTGTTCGGTGCACGGATATTTGTCCGGAGAACATTTTTTCTGCCCGAAATGCACGGTAAAACAGCCCTGCGAAGTTTATTCAAGAATTGTTGGGTATTTAAGACCCGTGCAACAGTGGAATAACGGAAAACAGATGGAGTTTAAAGAAAGAGTAACGTTTAAAGTAAAATAAAAATATGGAAGAAATAAAAAATCAGGAAGAAAAAACTATTTGCCATGATTGCAAAAAAGAAATAGCGGCGGAAAACGGCGAAATTAAAGACGGATTTGCCCTTGTGTATGATGACGATGGAGAAAAAATCAGTGTTTATAAATGCAAGGAATGTTTTGATAAAAATCCAAGCCTTAGTAATTTTAAGAAGTGCGAAGTTTATTCAAGAATTGTCGGATATATAAGACCGGTACAGCAGTGGAATGAAGGAAAGCAGCAAGAATACAAAGACCGTACGGAATTTAAAGCCGAATAATAATTTTAAAAAATTTTTATAGAAAGCGTCCCGTCAGTCGGTGAGGGCGCTTTTTTGTTTGGACTGGAAAATAGTATAATTGAGATATGCTTATAGGGGGATTGCAAAAAACAACCTTGATTGATTATCCCGGAAAATTGGCGGCGACAATTTTCTTTTTTGGGTGTAATTTCAGGTGTCCGTGGTGCTATTCAAAAGAGCTTGTTTTGCCAGAGGAAATAAAAAAGCATCCGAAGATATCGGAAAAATACGTGCTGGATTTTTTAAGAACAAAAGTAGGAATGCTTGAAGGAGTTGTTATTTGCGGGGGAGAACCGACACTGCAGAAAGGATTGCCGGATTTTTGCAGAAAAATAAAAAACCTTGGATATTTGATAAAGTTGGACACCAACGGTTCAAGCCCTCAAATGTTAAAAAAATTAATTAAGGAGAAACTGATTGATTATATTGCTTTGGACATCAAAGCTCCTTTTGCGCCAAATTCAAAATTCAAAATTCAAATTTCAAAATATAGCAAGGCCGTTGGCGTAAAAACCGATTCAAAAAAAATTAAAAAAAGTATTAAAATTATCAGGGATTCGGGTCTTGATTTTGAATTCAGGACAACGATTGTTCCCGAGATTCACAGCATAAAGGATATAGAAATAATGGCGAAAGAAATAAGCAATGTTTTTAAAAAAGAGGTGTCGGGGGTGAAGTATTTTCTGCAGAATTTCAGACCGGAAAAAACGATAAATTCGGAGCTTCAAAAGAAGAGGCCATATTCTGATGACATTTTGGAGGAAATGAAAAAATCCGCACAAAAATTCATTCGGCATTGCGAAATAAGATGATAAAATGACTGCTTCAAAAATTTTTTTATACTTTTGTCTGTCATTTATCGGCGGAGTATTTGTGAGCTCATTTTTTAATTTTCCAAAACTTTTTTTGTTTTGGATTTTTATTTTTGGGCTGACTCTCGTTTTTACTCTTTGGAAGGAAAAGAAGGTGGTGGTTGTTGGCCTTTGCATCATATTTTTTATATTTGGGATATTTCGGTTTTTGACAGTTGAATCAAAAATTTCCAGACTTAACGAATTAGCCGGCAAAAAATATTCTTTTTATGCTTTAGTTACGGAAGAGCCGATTTTTGGAGAAAATACCACAAAACTTATTATTAAAATAAAAAACGAAAAAGATGAAGGGAAGATATTAATAACAACAGATCGGTATCCTGAATATGATTATGGAGACAAGCTTAAGGTTTCCGGAGAAATAAAACTTGCGGACGATAATATTGACGGCTTTAATTATCGGCAGTATTTGGAAAAAGACGGAATTTTTGGAGTTATGGAATGGCCAAAAATAGAAATTGCGGGGCGGGGGCTTGGCAGCTCTACTTTTGAGATTTTATTTTCAATAAAAAATAAATTTAAAGACTCTTTAAACAAGATAATGTCTCCTCCCGAGTCCGGGATTATGTCGGCGTTGTTTTTTGGCGACGAAGAAGACGTTTCAAAAGAGTGGAAAGATAAATTTAACATTACGGGGACTCGCCATATTTCCGCGGTTTCGGGAATGAACATTACGATTGTAGTATCAATTTTCATGAGTTTTTTGCTTTGGTGCGGTCTTTGGAGAAAACAGGCGATTATTCTGACGATTGCGGCTTTATTCCTCTATATTTTAATGATAGGCGCGCCGGCTTCGGCAGTAAGGGCGGGGATAATGGGCGGTCTTTTGGTTTTTAGCCAGTATCTTGGAAGATATTCTTATGCCTGGAGATCAATAATTTTTGCCGCAGCCGTTATGCTTTTTTTGAACCCTTTTATTTTGCGGTTTGATGTCGGCTTTCAGCTTTCTTTTTTTGCGATGCTCGGAATGATTTTTACGGGTCCGTATTTTTTTCAGAAGCTTAGCGCGGTTCCGCAGTTTTTCGGAATAAGACTTGCTTTGGCCTCAACTATTTCCGCGCAAATTTTTACATTCCCGATTTTAATTTATAATTTTGGAAGGATAAGTTTGGTTTCAATTTTTGCCAATGTTTTGATTGTGCCGTTTCTTCCGCTTGCAACAATTCTCGGGTTTCTTTCCGTATTTTTTGCAATTTTTTGGACAGGCCTCGGGCAAATTATGTCCTGGCCAGCATGGCTTTTTCTTTCTTATTTTGTAAAAATTGTTGATTTATTTTCAAAAATTCCTGCGGGACTATCTATACCGGGAGTTTCCTGGATTCTTGTTTTAATTTTTTATTTTTTGCTTGGCATTTTTGTTTATAGAATAAATAAAGGATTAAGGCCGGTTTGAAAATGGAAAGAAAAAATATAAAATTTTATGTTTTGGGATTTCTTTTTATTGTTGCGTCGTTAGTTTCGGTAGCGGTTTTTTCCGGAGAAGAGGATAATGGCCTGGAAATTATTTTTTTTGACGTCGGCCAGGGAGATGCCATTTTCATCAAAAATCAAAATTCGCAAATTTTGATTGACGGCGGACCTGATAAAAAGATTCTGGAAAAATTAAGCAGAGAAATGCCGTTTTGGGACAGAACTATAGATGCGGTTATTTTGACGCATCCGGATCCAGACCACTTAAGCGGAATTTTGGAGGTATTGAAAAGGTACCGGGTTAATAAATTGTTTTATTCCGGCAGTGCCTTGGAATATTTGAAGCGAAACGGGATTGATACGTTTGAAAAAAGCGATTCTGAAAAAATAAAGGCCTATGCCGGACAAAAAATAATTTTCGGAAAAGAAGCAAAAATTGAAATTTTATACCCGTTTTTTGATTTTATCCAAGAAGGAGAGGATTTTAATAAAAGTTCAATTGTTTGCAGGTTGGTTTTTGGCAAAAATTCTTTTTTGTTGACCGGTGACGCGCCAAAACTTATTGAATATAATCTTTTGGCGAAGCAGTCTTTAATAAAATCAGATGTTTTAAAAATTGCTCATCATGGATCGGACACTTCAACAAGCGATTATTTTTTGCAAGAAGTTTCTCCGAAAATTGCCGTTATCTCTGTCGGTAAAAACAATAAATTTGGACATCCGCGTAAGGAAATTTTGGACCTGCTTTCAAAAAACTCAGTGAATATTTTAAGAACCGATGAGGAAGGCGATATAAAATTGATAAGCGACGGAGTAAATTATCGCTTTGAAGGTAAATAAAAAAGCGGGCAAGCTTAGCCTGACCGCTTTTGTTTTCATTCTATTTTCTTTTCTTTCATTGCGTAAGCAATGGAGGTTTTTATTGCATTTTCCGGGGTCAAGGATCCCCAGTCGTCATTAACCGGAACGTATATTTTTCCGACTTTTGCCATATACATTTGAACAGAGCACCTTAAGCAGGTGTGTTCTTCCGCTGATTTTATCCAAGGGGTGTTATCTTTTCCGTTAAAGCCCGCGATGTAAAAAGAGCAATCGTTAAGCGGAATTTTTTTATCTACCGCTTCCCAAAGAGCCCATTCTTCAGCATGCCCGCAAGCGCCGATCATTGATTCTGTCCTCGAGGTAATTTTAAGCCGGATGCATTCGGGCTGGCAGAGTTCTTTTAAGGGCTCTATAGTTTTGTTGTATGTCCTTAGAATCAGATTATTTTTGTAGAAAACAAGGCATGAAAATTTCATTTTTTGGCATTCTGAATCAAGGGCAGTTTCAAAGCATGTTTTGAAAATATCATCTGAAAATAATGGATTTTTTCTGATGCGGTTTTCTACGGCGAGTCTTAGCAACACGTATCTTTTTCTGGTTGTAGGGTACGAAAGCACGTAGTGCCGGTCCCTCTCTTCCCCGTCTTTAATAATAACGTCGCTGGAAAACTGTTTAGAGGTAAAATCCACCTCTCTTCCTTCAGGAAGCAGATTCCAGTAATGGGAGATATTTTCTTTTTTGCGGGGGATGACCGTTCTTAAGAGTTCTCCTCCCATAAAGTCCTGAACAATAAGGGCTGTTATGGCGCATTGTCCCCAAGCAGGATTGAAGATATTCCAATTCTGCGGGTCGGCGCTTGTTTCCTTTGTCCAGCTGTTTTCAAGCAAGTCTTCCAATTTTTTTAAGTCCATTTTTATCACCTTATTTTCAGAGGAATTTCATGAGGTTGCAGAGATAATTCTTTTGTGTTGAATCTTTTTGCCAATTCTTGTTTCCAAACATTCATCGCGGCCCATTGGTTTTCAAGGGCCTTTATGTTGTTTTCACTAAGGCGTTCTTTCGTTGGTCCATAGATTTTTATCGGCGGCGTTGCCATTCGAAGGGGCGCGCATTCTCCGACTTCTCTTTGCAGGCGTTCTATAAATTCTTTTATCCTTTGTTCAATATTATCAAGGGAAGACGTTACGGGATAAAGATATGAGTAGACATCCAACCCTTCGTCAATCAGTTTTTTGTGCATCAGGAAAGCTTTCTTGAATGATTCCGGCATTGCGCCGCAGGTATTCTCCTGGAAGGTTTTCTCATCAAAGCCTTTATAACAGACACAAACGCCGAGATTTCTGAAATTCCGTATTTTTTCCCGCTGATTTTCTGAGAGATATTTCCAATAGAAATTTTCAGTAGATAAATTGCAGTCAACCCATAAATAAATATTATTTTCCAGTCCGAATTTCTCAACGGATTCTATCATCCAGATAATAATCTCCGGAACGATAAAAACCTCTCCGCCGGAAATCCTTAAGATATTCAGCTTTAAATCTTGGTTTAGAGCATTTTGGTTTTTTCTTGTTTCAATCAAAAACTGTATAAGATATTCTTCTGTGGAGAAGAATTTTCCGTGTTTTTGATTTGCGCCTTTTGCTTTGTCGTCAACATAGCAGTACCAGCATTTGAGGTTGCATCCGTTGATTTGACCAAGAAATGCCGCATTGCATTCTTCCGGAGAAACAAGGGTTTTTCCGGGGATTGTCAATTTTTCTGCGGCGATTGCGGCGGGTTCTCTGCGAAAAGGATCTCTTTGCAAATCTGCTTTCTTTGTGTATATTTTTGACCTGAAAACGTCTTCAAAGAATCTTTCCTTGGTCAGGTCTTGAGCTTGGCCTGTTCCGGCAAGCACGGCCAGAAGGATTTTTTTGTTTTTTAAGTCTATCATTCGCGGACGAAGTTTTTCCGCAAGTTTTATCGGGTCATATGTATTCATTCTTTTTCCTCCGTTGAGATTTTTTCCAGTGTTTGAAAAACCTGCATAAAGCTTTTTGTGCTTTTTGTAATCTCTTCATCAAATTCCTTTGAATTTACAAAAACAAATTTCTTTTTCAGTTTAAGAATTTTTAACAGCATGTAGACTCCGCCCATATCAAAATGTATTCCGCTGCTTGTCATCGAGTACCAAAGATGGATTTCGTTCGCCTCAAGAATTGCCCAAAAATTGGTATCGCAAATATTGACGCCACCGGACGGATCTAATTGATTTGTATCGCGCATCGGCCAGTGAACCTTATAACCTTCTTTTTCTTTCTCTTCAACATAAGCTGCTAACTTTTTTGTTGTTTCCTCGGTTGCCAGCCTCACAGGGCTTATAAAAAAGATTTTTTTCACAATTTTACCTCCTTTTTTAAAGAACTTTTGGTTAAAACAATCTATCATAGCAAGCTCTAAATTGCAAGAAATTAATAATGGTGCTATAAAGATAGCGAGATTTATTTTTTATAATTTTTTAATGTCTAGTTTCTAAAGTCAATTTTTAATTTAAATTAGAAATTGAAATTTAGAAGTTAGCATTTTTATTTAAGTTATGGCTCATCCAAAAGAAGAGAAGACAATGGTTCTGATAAAACCGGACGGTGTAAAGCGTGGTCTAATAGGCGAGATTATCAGTCGTTTTGAGAGAAGGGGACTGAAGATAATTTCTCTTGAGATGATTTGGGCGACAAAAAAACAGATAGATGGTCATTATCCGAAAGACCCGAAGTGGATTAACAGGCTCGGAGAAAAAACCTTAAATAGCTATAGACAATACGGATTTGACCCGATGAAAGAGCTGGGAACGGAAAATACTGCGAAGATAGGAAAGTATGTAAGAGGCTGGTTAGCTGATTTTATGACGTCTGGTCCCATGGTGAAGATGGTTGTAAAAGGAATTCATGCAATTGATATGGTGAGAAAAGTAGTCGGTTCTTCAATGCCGGCCTTGGCCGAGATGGGGACAATAAGGGGAGATTTTTCTGTTGATGATGCGACTGCGGCAAATAGGGATAAGCGAGCCATTCATAATATTATTCATGCCTCCGAAACGCAAAAAGAAGCGGAGCATGAACTCGGCTTTTGGTTTGCTGCCGAGGATATTTACGATTACAAACGAGCGGAAGAGGATATAATGTTCTAATGTTTTTAGTCTGAGCACGTAAAAAATATTTTTATGTGCTTGGGCGTGAATAAAACCGCGATATTGACATTTGCTCTTGCGGTGCTATTATAGGAATCGAAAGCCCTTCGGGGCGTTTTTAGATAAAAAAATAATCAGAAAAAAATGAATATTTTTGGAAAATTAATAAATTTTTTCAAGGAAGTAAGAACCGAGATGAAGAAGGTCAATTGGCCGACAAGGCAGGAGACTTTTAAATATTCTATGATTGTAATCGGGGTGTCTTTGGCTGTAGCCGCTTTCTTGGGCGGACTTGATTTTCTTTTTTCAATAGTCATAAATAAATTCATATTTTAAAGAGGGTATGCCAAAACAAGTAATAGAACAAGGAAGGAATTGGTACGCCATACATACTTATTCGGGATACGAAGATGCTGTTGCAAGAAATTTGAAGCAGCGTATTGAGTCTTTGGGCATGGAGAATAAAATATTTAATGTTATTGTTCCGAAAGAAAAAAAAATAAAAATTAAGAGAGGAAAAAGAGAAGTTATAGAAGAAAAAATTTATCCCGGGTATGTTTTGGTGGAAATGGTGGTTACCGATGATTCTTGGTATGTCGTAAGAAACACTCCAAGAGTTACGGGATTTATCGGGTCCGGGACGACTCCTGTTCCTTTGCAAAAAGAAGAGATTGATAGTCTTCAGGCAAGAATGGGCGTTGATAAGCCTGAGTATAAGGTTGATGTCAACATCGGAGATACGGTTAAAATTTCGGACGGACCGTTTAAAGATTTTGAGGGAAAGATTTCGGAGGTTGACAGCGAAAGAGGAAAAATAAAGGTTTTAATCTCTATGTTTGGAAGGGAAACCCCCGTGGAGCTTGATCTTCTGCAAATTAAAAAAATCTAAAGAGAGCAAAAATTAAAACAACGTGGTCAAAGCATACGATGGCTCAAAGAGCGACTTAGAAACAGTTTGAATTGAGTGCTCGGTGCCTGACTCATCTCACATGGCCAAGAAAATAAAAGCAAACGTAAAACTTCAAATTTCAGCGGGTCAAGCAACTCCGGCGCCCCCGGTTGGTCCGGCCTTGGGTCAGCACGGTTTGAATATCGGAGAATTTTGCAGTAAATTCAATGATGCGACAAGAGATAAAACCGGCGACGTTATTCCTGTTGAGATAACCATTTTTGAAGACAGGACATTCAGCTTAAAATTCAAAGCTCCTATAGTTGCAAATCTTCTGAAGAAAGCCGCGGGGGTTGAAAAAGGGTCTGCGGAGCCGCATAAGAAGAAGGTTGGAAAAGTTACAAAAGCCCAGGTTAAAGAAATCGCTCAGAAGAAGATGGAAGATTTAAATGCGAGCGATATTGAACAGGCGATGAAAATAGTAGAGGGCACAGCAAGAAGTATGGGAATAACGGTGGAGTAAAAAATTTTTCATAAATAAAAAAGCACCCAACTCAGCTGGGTAGAAATTAGGAAATAACCCAGCTAAGCTGGGTTGTTTTTTGTTTTCAAAAAAGTTATATTTTAAAGACGAAAGCCACAATTTATGACGAAGAATAATTGCAAAGGAAAATTTATCGTTATTGATGGGACTGATGGCAGCGGAAAAGTGACTCAAGTCAGATTACTTGCAAATCATTTAGCGCAGAAGGGGACAAGGACAGAAGCAATAGATTTTCCGCAGTATTACAATAATTTTTTCGGAAAGTTCGTTGGTGAGTGTTTAGCAGGAAGACATGGAGATTTTTTAAAGTCCGATCCGTATGTTGCTTCGGTTCTTTATGCCGCAGACAGGTTTGAATCTTCTGCAAAAATAGTCAAATGGCTAAACGAGGGAGTCGTTGTTATTGCGGACCGGTATGCCAGCTCTAATCAGATTCATCAGGGAGGAAAAATAAAAAGTGAGGAAGAAAGAAAAAATTTTTTGGAGTGGCTTGAAAAAATGGAGTTTGATGTTTTTAAAATTCCAAAACCCGATGCGATAATTTATCTTGACGTTCCGCTTGAAAAAACACAAGAACTTATTGGGATGAGAGCAAAAAGAAATCAGGAAAAAAAGAGGTATTTAAAAGGAGGCAAGGATGCTCACGAAAGCAATCCGACGCATTTGGCCGATGCCAAGGCGAGCGCCATGGATTTGGTCAGAAGATACAATAATTGGATAAAAATCGACTGCACGAGGAACGGCCGACTTATGAGCAAAAAAGAAATACACGATATTATATGGAACGTTTTTACAAATAAAATAATTTAGTATGGTTAAAACAAAAAAAAGAAAAAACTATTTTAATTGGGATGAGTCGTTTATGCAGATTTGCCGCGTAATCGCGCAAAGATCAAAAGATCCTAATACTCAGAATGGCGCTTGTGTTGTAAACGAAAATAATATTATTATTGGTCTTGGATATAATGGTTTTCCGAGAGGATGCGCTGATGAAAAACTTCCTTGGGCAAGAGAGGGAAGTTTTTTTAATACAAAATACGCATACGTTGTTCACGCCGAAGAAAATGCCATCTTAAATACTAATGCGCCGGTTGAGGGGTCAAGGCTGTATTGCACTCTTTTCCCTTGTAACGAGTGTGTAAAGGTGATAATTCAGAAAGGAATAAAAGAAATAATTTATGAAAAAGACAAGTATCAAAACGATCCTATTTGGAAGGCTGCAAGAAAAATGTTGAAATTGACCGGAATAAAATATAGACAATATATTCCAGAAAATGACTTGATTTTTAAGAAGAAATAATTTGTTTCTATATGTCAAAAATTTTTATTTATGATGAATTTTTTCCGGAGGATATAGCAATGATGCAGGCTCTTTATTCAAGAAGTCCGCAGAGCGTCGTTGAGCATGTTGAGAAAGTGAAGCAGACCGGGTCGGGAAAATTCATGGAGAAATTTTATGTCGGATATGGACATGCAAGTATCGCTGATTGCGGTAGCACAACGGTATTTATAGAAGGGATAAGTATTTTGGGGGATAAAGCGATACAGGATTGGCCGTTATATAGCGGTCAGGAGACAAGCACGCGATATGTTGATATGTCAAAACAGCCGATTATTGATCCAATCGGAAGCGAAGGTTCAAAAACTGTACTGAATAAATGGATGACTTTTTATGTAAACAGTCAATTGCCGATGGAAGAATTTTTATCAAATAAATATCCCAAAAAAGAAAACGAAGAAGAAATTGTTTACAAAAAAGCGATAAAGGCTAGAACCTACGATATTTTAAGAGGTTTTTTGCCTGCAGGAATTACAACTCAATTAAGTTGGCACACAAATTTAAGACAGGCGTGGGACAAGCTTTCTCTTTTGAGATATTGTCCACTGCAAGAGGTTAGGCAAGTTGCGGAAGGAATTATAGCAAAACTTAAAGAAAAATATCCCAATAGTTTCAGTCATCAACTGGAAGAGAAGCAGGAGCATTACAGAGAATCTCTGGGAGAAAAATATTTCTATTTTTGGCCGGATAAAATTTCGGAATTTTCTTTTAAAACAAATATTAAAAATGAAGAATTGAAAAAATATCAGGATGTAATAACAAAAAGAACGCCAAAAACAAATTTACCGCTTTTTCTTTTTGAACTTGGAACGGTTACCTTTGATTTTTTACTTGATTTTGGTTCTTTTCGCGACATTCACAGACATCGAAACGGAGTTTGCAGATTACCGTTTTTAACTACAAAGTTGGGATTTAATTCCTGGTATTTGGAGCAGTTGCCGGAAAAATTGCGTCAAGAGGCGGAAATTCTTATAGAAAATCAAAAAAAATCAATTGAAAAATTAAACGCTTCTCCGGAAATTGCGCAATATTACATTGCGATGGGATTTAATATTCCCTGTCGGGTTTCGTATGGTCTGCCGGCCGCGGTTTATGTCACGGAATTAAGGTGCGGGAAAATGGTGCACCCAACTTTAAGAAAAATCGCTTTTTTGATGAGGGAGGCGTTGCAGAAAGAATTTCCAAGCTTAGTTTTGCATTGCGATTTAGAGGCGACAAATTGGGATATCTCAAGGGGGGCTCAAGATATTGTTGCCAAAAAAATATGAAACCATACGTTGATTACACCCTATTAAAACCGGAGGCCAGAAGAGATGATTTTTTGAATCTTTGCCGTGAGGCAAAGAAATATCCGGAGATAATCCGAAGCGTTTGTGTTCTTCCAAGTCCGATAATAATTCAAGAATGTTTAAAGATTCTTGAGGGAAGCAATATTTTTGTATGCGTTGTTAATGATTTTCCTCTTGGCAGGGGGGGAGAGATGGCAAAATTGAGCCAAGCAGAAATCGTCAGAGAGGCTGGAGCAAAAGAAATTGATACTGTTATAAATGTGGGAGCGCTTCTTGACGGAAAATTTAACGTTGTTTTAGATGAACTAAAGGCGGTAAGCGATATTTTCCCAAAAGCCACAAAAGTAATTCTTGAAACGGGACACGAATTTTATTCGGAAGATTTAATAAAAAAGGCAACGGAGATTGTGGCAAATTCCGGAGCTTTTTGCGTTAAAACCTCAACCGGATTTATTAAAAATATTCCGATTGAGGAAAAAGTGAAGCATGCCAAGTGGATGCACGAAGCGGTTCCGGAATTAGTAAAAAAGATTTCGGGAGGAGTTAAAACAGAAAAAGACGCTGAATTATTCTCCGGCGTTGTTCCGGAAGACCTTTTGATTTTCGGCGCAAGTTCTAAATTTTGGGAAGAATATTAAACAATTATAATAAAAAAGACCCCCTTCTTCCGGGGTCTTTTTTATTATAATTTATTATTCTAAGCGGTTCTTGAATGATTTGTAATTTTTTTTCAGAAATCGGAAAAACTCTTTTTCGTTTGAAAAAACTTTGTCTGAAAAATAAGTGAGAAAAGGACTGCCTGATTTTCCCGGATATACGACCAAAACGTCTTTGTTTGTTTCATGGGCCTCTCTTAATTCATTGATTACGCCTAGCGAAGAAACGATTTTTGGGAAAAAGGCGATAATTTTTTTACTTTGGCGCACGAGCCAGTACAGATCGCGGTTCACTATTTGGTTATAAAAAATCGGGCTTTTCGGAGTTTTAAATTTTACGATTCCTGGGCCGGAAGTTTTTTCAACAACACGAGGGTCAAAGACGGTAAAATATTTGTTTAATTCTTCAATAAACTTATCAACTCTTTTTTGGTCCTTTTTGTTTTGCAGGTGGGTAATCGGCATGCTGATATAAATTGGCTCTCTCTCCGGGCAAAAAAGAATTTTATAAAGAGTGGAAACTGATTGCCGGACCGGAATAACATAGAACGGTTTCAGATACATATCGGCCCAGGAAGAAGTGACCTCAACTTCAACATTTTGCCATAAGAGTAATTCTTGGGTCGTCAGTTTTTCTGATTTCCATTGTTCTTTTTCATCAAGCCTTCTTTTCGTATCAACCGCATCGTCTATAAAGGTGGCAAATACATCGGCGTTAAAATGGCCAAGATAAAATCGGTCATAAGCCCGGGTAAATATTTTTTTCCAGTAAAAAAAACTGTGGACGCTTAGGATAACGGCGTCATTTTTCTTTAAGTCCTGGGGCAGGGTGGCGTGTATGCTTTCAAAAACCGCGCTTCTTAAAGAGTTCAAAACAAAGGGGTTCGTGTTCAAAACATTTTCTGTGGTTATCGGAATTCCTATTTTTTTTGCCTGTTCAAAAAGCATGTCGCCGACATAATAAATTTTCACCTTTTTTTTGTGGTGCTTGGCGTATTCCTCAAAGCTTTGCAGATATTCTTTCCGACCCGAGCCGGAAATACTTGTTGCTATTAACAGCATATTATTTAACTAAAATACCACAATTTTTCCGTTTTTTCCAGTATTTTAAAAAATAAATTTATTGTGATAAGATTAATTTGTATGAAATACCAGGTTGTGATAGGGCTTGAGATACATTCGGAACTTAAGACAGATTCAAAGATGTTTTGTTCGTGCTTGAATGACCCAAACGAGCGCCATCCAAATATTAATATTTGTCCTGTTTGTTCTGGACATCCCGGAACCCTGCCCGTTATAAACGAAGATGCGGTAAAAAAGGTTATTAAAACAGGCCTTGCTTTGAATTGTAAAATTCAGGAATTTTCAAAATTTGACAGAAAAAATTATTTTTATCCGGATTTGCCGAAAGGTTATCAGATAAGCCAATATGATAAACCGTTGTGTCTTGGGGGGCATTTGGATGTTATTGCAAAAAACCAAAGCGGGGCAGAAGAAAAAACAAGAATTGGAATAACGAGGATTCATTTGGAAGAGGATACGGGAAG
>Ga0172371_10004472_pt1 | contig 21113 bp, 20 predicted proteins | sample Lak12m_FD_114543 | JGI IMG/M metagenome (GOLD analysis project Ga0172371, IMG submission 114543) | Freshwater microbial communities from Kabuno Bay, South-Kivu, Congo - kab_022012_12m | ecosystem: Environmental > Aquatic > Freshwater > Lake | place: Democratic Republic of the Congo: South-Kivu... | reverse complement strand
GGGTCGGGTACTCAGCGCTTTGCCCCCTTAAACAGCTGGCCCGATAATGTAAACCTCGATAAAGCACGCCGTCTGCTTTGGCCCATCAAGAAGAAATACGGCAAAAATATTTCCTGGGCCGACCTTATGATTCTTGCCGGTAATTGCGCTTTGGAGTCAATGGGCTTTAAAACCTTCGGTTTTGGTGGTGGTCGTGAAGATGTCTGGGAGCCTGAAGAGGATATTTACTGGGGTATTGAGAGTGAATGGCTTGGTGATAAGCGCTATTCCGGTGATAGGGAACTTGAAAATCCTCTTGCTGCAGTGCAGATGGGTCTGATTTATGTAAACCCGGAAGGACCGAATGGTCAACCCATCCCAATCGATTCCGGAAAAGACATCCGCGAGACTTTTGCGCGTATGGCCATGAACGATGAGGAGACAGTTGCGCTGGTTGCAGGGGGCCATACATTTGGTAAATGTCACGGCGCAGGTAGTGCGACCAACGTAGGTCCGGAGCCCGAGGCTGCCAGTATCGAAGAACAGGGGCTTGGCTGGAAAAATAGTATGGGTAGTGGTAAAGGCAATGATACCATCTCAAGTGGCATCGAAGGAGCCTGGACACCCACACCTATCAAATGGGACAACAGTTATTTAGACACTCTGTTTAAGTATGATTGGAATCTTGTTAAGAGCCCTGCCGGCGCCTATCAATGGGTCCCAACTGATCCTGCTGCTGCAGATCTTGTCCCGGATGCCCACGACCCTTCAAAAAGGCACGCACCAATAATGACTACAGCAGATCTTGCCTTGAAGATGGATCCCGTCTACAGGCCGATCGCTAAGCGTTTTCAGGAGAATCCAGAGGAATTAGCCGATGCCTTTGCTCGCGCATGGTTTAAGCTGACTCACCGCGATATGGGTCCGCTCTCCCGTTATCTGGGTCCTGAGGTTCCGGCTGAGGAGCTTATCTGGCAAGATCCGGTACCTGTAGTCGATCATGAACTGATTAATGAAGGGGATATCGCAGGTCTTAAGAGTAGAATTCTTGAGTCAGGTTTGTCCGTTTCCCAACTGGTCTCTACAGCCTGGGCCTCAGCGTCGACATTCCGCGGATCTGATAAGCGGGGTGGGGCAAATGGAGCTCGCATTCGTCTGGCTCCGCAGAAGGATTGGGAAGTAAACCAACCAGCAAAACTGCAAAAAGTGCTGCAGACCCTTGAAAAAATTCAAAATACTTTCAACAATTCACAGTCAGGCAAAAAGAAGGTATCTCTTGCCGATTTAATTGTCTTGGCTGGATGCGCCGGCGTAGAAAAAGCTGCTATTAATGCGGGTTTTGATCTGTCTGTTCCTTTTACGCCGGGTCGTACAGATGCTTTGCAAGAACAAACCGACGTAGCTTCATTTTCGGTCCTTGAACCTAAAGCAGATGGTTTCCGCAACTATAGTAAAGCTAAATATGCCGTTTCTGCCGAGGAAATGTTAGTTGACCGGGCACAACTGCTAGGGTTGACAGCGCCTGAGATGACGGTTCTGGTTGGTGGTATGCGGGTATTAAATACTAACTACAATATGTCCCAGCACGGTGTATTTACCAAGAACCCCGAAAGCCTGACCAACGACTTTTTTGTAAATCTACTTAATATGGACACCAAATGGAAAGCAATCTCTGAAGACGGTGACACCTTTGAAGGGAGAGATTATAAAACCGGAGAACTCAGATGGACCTCTACGCGCGTTGACTTGATATTCGGTTCTAATTCTGAGCTCCGGGCCATCGCAGAGGTATATGCAAGTGACGATGCCCAACAGAAGTTTGTCCAGGATTTTGTAACAGCTTGGAATAAGGTGATGAACGCAGACCGTTTTGACCTTGCTTGTTGCTTAATGCTTTAAGTGAATCTGCTTTAATCACTTAAATATTTCTTAAAAACTCAAAAAAATATATTAAGAAAAAAAAGACAAGTCCTACTAGTTACTCAAGTTATTGAAGAAAAGAAACAAATCGAAAATAAATCTGATGTCTTGCATTGTCACTCGTGTGGAATAGATATAAAAACCGGTCAAATAACCTGTCATAATTGTGGAGTTAAACTTAAAACTTCCTAAATCAGGAAAAGACCATTTCAACTTCCGATATTACCTTTATATACTGACCATTTATAATAATATTAAATCAAATATCTATGGCTATAAAGGTAAAACATAGGTTATTTAATAATCACTTCAATAAATCCAAAAACTTCTAAACTTTGCAAAAGTTTTTCTAATTTATTTATATGATTTTCTTTAATTTTTTCTGATACATTTTCAAACTTTAAACATTTATTACATTGTTTAATCTGTCTCTGTAATTGTTTAATTGTATATTTAGTTTCTTCCATAATCTTTTTCTTTTTTTATAGTTTTAAGGCTCTAGAAACTAGAGCCTTTTTTGAGGAGGGCATTGAAAATTAAATAGTTTAAATACTTAAGCCGTTTTTACTTCTATCTTTTTAGCTTTCTTTATCTCTGCTTTTGGTAGCATAACTTCTAATACCCCATTTTTATAGGAAGCCTTTATTTCATCTTCCTTTACAGGTATACCCAGATCAAAACTTCTACTAAATGCACCATAGCTTCTTTCAATCCTGGTAAAGTCTTTTCCTTTTTCTTCTTTCTCCATCTTCCTTTCCCCAGAGATTGTTACCTGGCTATTATCAACTGATACATCTATCTCTTCCATTTTCATACCAGGTAAATCAGCACGCATAGTTATTTTTTGCTCATCTTCCTTGATATCAACTTCGGGGAACCAGGATCCCCTTTCTCCGATTCCTTTTCTTCTGGATATTGGCCACCATCTGCCAATTTCATCATTAAGTTCGATCATTTCACTAAACGGATCCCATCTAACTATTGGCATTTTTGACTCCTTTCTTAAAAAGATTTTATTTTTTAAGTATAAGCTTGCTGAATAATAAAATTAACAGTATTTTGGATAGTTTTATCCTGGCAAAAGGTATAGTTTTTAGATTTAAAGAATAGATAATGGAATTATTAAGAATATATTTAGCCGGTTTATAAAATCAGTATTATTTCATAAAAAATCTTTTTTATATGAATCCCAATACTTTATTATTTATCTCATCTCTGGTTTTTCTGAAAGCAATTAATTTTTCTTCTTTTGTCCCTTCAACAGACGCTGGATCATTTAAGCTCCAGTGAATAAATTCAGTATTGCCTGGAAATGTGGGACATGATTCTTTTGCATTATCACAGACCGTAATTATATAATCAAATTTCTCATATAAAAAAAGATCAATATGTTTCGATTTATATTTTGAGATATCTATTCCTTTCTCTGACATTACCTCAACTGCCAATGGGTTTAAACCTGTGGGTTTGATACCTGCGCTGTAGATCTCCCAGTTCTTTTTATAATGCTTCAAGAAACCCTCAGCCATCTGGCTTCTTGCAGAATTTCCGGTACAGATTACCAGTATTTTTTTCAGTTCTTCTTTCTGCATATTTTATCCCTATCTATACTTTTAATTATATGAAATAATCAGGTACTGCCAACGGTAGCTCCTGCAATACCCCAGAAATATTGCTTTAAGTTAAGAATTAAATTAAAAAGATAATAGCATAATAATTATATTTTTATAAAAAATTATGAAAAAGACTCTAAAAAATTTACAGAATTATGCACTATAATACTTTAATGGTATTGCAATGAACAATAATCCAATGGAACATTTGGATTTAAAGTTTTATAATACTTAGAATTTTATAAATATATTTGAATGGTTATATGACTTTAAGCGTAATACTTCTTATCTTGTTATCAGTAATAATAGGATTTCTGGGTTCACTTACCGGATTAGGTGGAGCCAGTATTCTGGTACCAATCCTTATATTTTTTGGTATTCCTATAAAAGAAGCAATTGCAGCAGGAATGATCGCTATTATTGGAAGTTCAAGCGGTTCGGCTCTTTCTTACGTAAGAAATCAGATGGCCAATGTTAGATTAGCAATGTTTTTGGAAATATTTACCGTAATCGGAGGAATTGCAGGAGCAACACTTACAATAATAATTAACCCTGTTTATCTTTATTTCTTTTTTGCAGCATTTTTAGCCACCTCCTTTATTAAAATAAGATCCGGTTCTGAGCCTGTTTACAACAACAAAGATAAAAGAGATTTTTTTACAAGGTGGTTGGCCTGCGAAGGAACGTATTATGATCAGTCATGCGACAAAAAAATAGAGTATTATCCAAGAAATACTTTGATTGGCGGAGTTGGAATGTTTATAGCAGGAATTGCAGCAGGAATGTTAGGAATCGGAGCTGGTGCATTTAAGACAACAGTTCATGAAAATATTTTAAGAATGCCAACGAAGGTATCAAGCGCAACAAGCAATTTTATAATTGGAATGACTGCTCTTGGGGGAGCAAGTGTTTATATTTTTTCCGGGCTGTTAAATTTGTCCTTAATGGCACCGATAGCAATCGGAACAACGGTAGGCGCTATCGTTGGAGGCAGGATTCTTAATAGAATAAAGGATAAATACCTAAAAATCTTATTTTTGGTAATTGTAAGTGTGCTAATTGTACAAATGATATATAAGGGAATTGCATATATATGGAACCTTTAAAAAAGAATGAGTCAAAAATTGAAGTAATTTTAAGTTATATTTTAATTATAGGTGTAATCGTTAGCTTGATATTAATGATTACCGGAATAATATTATTTTCTTTAAATTCAGGCAGCCTTATTATTTCCAGGGATCCTTCAATGTTTATTCAGGGTAAAAACTTTTTTAGCTTTATTTTTAATATTTTAAAAGGTAACGGTCCTGAAAACACAGCTGTATTCTTTTTAACAATGGGAACAATAGTTTTGATGCTTACACCATTTATAAGGGTTGTAGCTTCATTGGTTTACTTCATATGGATCAAAGATAAAAAATATGTTTTTATAACACTGACAGTCTTAATAATACTCATTGTTACTTTATCTATACATTAATCTTGATTTGAATTAATAATTTAATATGCTTTTAAAGATATTTAATTCGTGTAAAATTAATTCGAAATAAAAATTAAATCATTTATTTTTTTCAACCAGTTCGTTCATTATATCCATCTGAATTTTTTGAATTTCTAAAAGTCTCTGCCACTGATCTGTTAAAAGATTATCAATCCTCTCATTGAGATTTCTTATTTCAAGTTCAGCTTTTAGATTTACAACATAATCATTTCTGGCTCTTATCCTGTCTTTTGTCTCCATTCTATTCTGACTCATCATAATAATTGGAGCCTGTATAGCAGCTAAGCATGAAAGAATCAAATTCAAAAGTATAAATGGATATGGATCGAAATTTTTATTAAATATGGTTAAAGAATTAATCATTATCCATATTGCTAAAAGCATAAAAAAAATTATTATGAACCGCCAGCTCCCCCCGAAAGATGCAAGTCTATCTGATAATCTCTCTCCAAAAGTTAATTGCTTATCGAATTCAACATTGATATTTTGCGCAATTGTTTCCTGTTCCTTTATACTTTCCAATACCTTATTCTCCAAATTAGTCAGCTCACCTTTTTCTTTTTTAAGCACTTCTTCAACATATTCTAATCTTATATTTTTAAGGTCATTTTTACAGATATAGCCTTCCGCCGAACACTCCGGAAATTTCTCTTCTATGAATTCCAATAATTGGGCATCTATCATTTCCAAAGGGATAAGTTCCGTTTTTTTCTTATTTTTTTTACATATCTGGCATATTTGATTCTTTTCTGTATCTACCATTTTTTCTCCTTTGCAAAAATTTTTATAAAATAATATTTTAATATTAGTAAGTTAAATTTTGTTAAATTCAATTATGATTTATTTATTATAGCTTTATTTGATTTTACAATCATTAAACTTTGCGCAATAATGGTAAAGGTTTTGATGAATAAGAATTTTGAACCGGAAAAATTTAGAAAATTATCGATTTCAGCCTTAACAGCTGGGATACTGGGATATTGTCTTATTCTAATTGGTATATGGTTTTCTATAAACAGCTATCCTGGTATTGATCTCGGGAGACTAATCTTGAACTTTGCTATTACCGGTATATTTGGATTTTGCTTACCCGTAACTGCAATTGTATGCGGAAGCATTGATTTAAGCAGAATAAAAACTGGCCGATATAGCAATAAGGGCAGGGGTCTGGATATAACAGGAATAGTTTTGGGTTCAATTATTTTTCTTGTAATGCTTTTTGAAATAATGGTACCCCATCAATAGAAAGTTCTTTAATTTAAATTAAAGCATTTATCCCATTGACACATAGTATAATTACCTGAATTAATATCAGGAAAAATCATTCATTTAATTATTAAACAGGTCTCTTATTTTGATAAATCCGTTAAAAAATTTCTTTTCTAAAAAACAGGAACTATCTCCTTATAATTAAGAGATAGTTCCTTAAAGATATGGTTTATGAGGGGCTATAACCGTAAACGGCCCTTATTTGTCTAATTGCTGAATATGAATACTACTGAAATATTTGCAGTAACTTCAATCTCTGCCGGTAAAACCGTAGGTGCAGTAACATCTGCGGATCTTACTGCTTCCGACTGCATAGATATAATCGGACCCGGAAGACTTACTCCGCTTTCTGTAATATAGGAAATCTTATCTATTTTCAACCCCATTGATAAAGCAATTGCATCAGCTTTATCAGCAGCATCTTTTGTAGCTAATGCCAGGGCATCATTTATTGCTTTTTTTCTTGAGGCATCTGTCAGGTCAAACCCTAGGGATGAAATATTAGTTGCGCCTGTCTGGGTTGCTGTTGCAATAATTTCTCCAATTTTTTCAATATCAGTGGTTTTTACTCTGATGGTGCTTGTAACCTGATATGCATATAATTTTGGGGGCTGATTCTGGTTGCTGTAATCATATAACGGAGTGAGGTTGTAACCAACAGTCTCTATTGTCATGTTTGCAGCATTTATTTTTTGAATTGCAGCAATAACCTGATCTGAAATTGTACTATTGGTACTGACTGCATCCTGAGTTGTTGGCTTTTCTGTAACAACTCCTATATCTGCCAGAACCTGGTCCGGGACCATTTTTATATCTCCGGCACCACTTACAGATATGGTATTCTGCATACTTTCCGATTTAGCGGTTTGAGTTATTCCCGGGATATCACTTCCTATGCATCCCGTTAAGGGAATAAATATTAACAGCGCAGCAGATATGATCGCAATTGTTTTAATGATATTATTTTTATTTTTCAGCATCTGTCTTTACTCCTTGTCTAAATATAAATTTTAATAAATACAAGTATAGAGTTTCGTAATATTGCATTTCAAAACCGGGGTATTTCAATTAAAAATTTTAATTTTGCAAATTAATGAACAAATTAAATAAATAAAAATTAGATTAATATTGATATGAACCCCATCATCTAGACACAAAATAAACTAAATCAGTGCCAACTGATGAGTCCTTATTTTATTGTTTTTAAATATATATTCAAACTCTTCCGGGGGCATATACCCCAGTGAAGAATGCAATCTTTTCTTATTGTAAACCTCTTCGATAAAATAGGTAATCCTGGCTGCAACATCTGCAAAGGTCTCGTATTCAAACATATAGACTTCTTCAACTTTTAATGTTTTAAAGAACGATTCTATTTTTGCATTGTCATAGGGATTAGCCTTATCAGACATTGATATTTCTATGTGATTGCTTTTTAAAATATTCACATAGTCATTACTGCAATACTGGAGTCCCTGATCTGAATGGTGAATAAGATCGGATACATCTCTTTTTGATATTGCATCAAGAAGCGCTGTTTTTGTAAGTGCAGGTGAAAGGCTCTTTCCCAGAGCGTAGCCCACAATTTTTCGACTAAAGCCGTCTATTAGGGCTGCAAGGTATACAAAGCCTGTAGCTATCCTTATGTATGTAATATCAGCATTCCAGACCATATCAGTCTTTCTAAGGACAAGATTTCTTATCAGGTTGGGATATTTGGTCATGTCATGGTTTGAATTTGTTGTGGCCTTGTATGCTTTCCTTGGGCTTACAAGTAGGTTTTCCTGCTTCGTTATCCTAAGAATCCTTTTATGGTTTACACTAAAACCGTCTCTTTTAAGCTGAGCCGTTATCCTCCTGTAACCGTAAGATGGAAACTCTGTAGCTATATCATTTATCCTGTCAGCCAGATAAAGGTTAAATTTGGGCCTGTCTTTGGGTTTGTAGTAATAAGCAGATTTTGATATACTCATTATCTTGCACCATTCCTGAACAGTTTTGCGTTTGAACTTGTTATTATCAATGAATCGTCTTTTTTTTGGATAGTGTCAAGCTCTTTAGCTTTCTTTAATATCTTGTTTTCAAGCAGCAGTTCACCTACTAGACGCTCTAGTTCAGCCATCCTGATCTTTATGCCTGCAATATCGGTGTTACTTGCATTTTCAAAGAACTTGCCGGTAGAATACTCTCTTTTCCACCTGCCAATCATTACTGGAGAGATGCCGTACTTCCTTGACAGCTCAGCCTGTGTTGCAGCTCCTGCTGCTATCATCTCTACAATCTTTGCTTTAAATTCATCGTTAAATGTTCTTCTTAACCTCATTGTGATGAGACCTCTCTTTCTCTAAAGTTATTAGTCTCATCAGTTATTTTATCTATTTATTTTTTAGTATACAATGTGTCCAAAGGAGTGGGTTCACTCCATATCTATAACTTAAAATTAAAATAAGATATAACAATATTAGTTTGCGCTATTGGGAATTTAAATTTATTGAAAGGAGAATTTAGTGGAATTATTAGAACTTCATAAACACCCATGAGCTTTTAAAGCAAACAAATCTCCCTAGAAGATCTTGTAGGGATACAAAATAATAAACAGTAATTTCTTTAATACATTAAGACCCTGAAAATTTTAATTGCAGGGTCTTAATATTGTTTTCATTAAATTGTTTTTCCTCTAAGCCATGCTTCTTTTGCTCATAAGACCAAGAACTACACTTAAAATACCAATCACAATTAAGACGATTGCCAGCCACATTACTGCAAAATTCAAAGCAGGAATTAGGGCCAGGGCTCCCAGAATAACCAGAACTATTCCAATAATTATTGTGGTTATCTTGTTCATTTTTACTCCCTTCTTATTAGATTAAATAATTAATACAATCTTAAGGTATGTTTTAAATTTAATCAATATATTTTTAAAAAATTTTTATTGCCAGGAAATAAAAATAAACTATCTTGAGTGATAGAATGTAAACGCGGAACATGGAGGTTTGAATTTTTTTGGATATAGAATCTATTTATTGGACAAAAGCATTTCTATGCTTGTTTTCGCAAGTTTTTCCCAGTCTTCCCCTGTCGGGTCCACCAATCCTTGAATTAGAAGGCCCAAGGTAATAGAAAAAAGAATCTTGGATATTTGCATAGGGTCCTCTTTTTTTATTGTTCCCTTTTTTATTCCATCTTTTATTAAACCCGAAAAGAAAAATAAAAAACTATTATATGATTTCAGTACATATTCCCTTAAATCTTTATCGCTTATAGCTTTAACAAAAAGTTCTAAAAAAATTGGTAATTGACTTTCAGCCTGTTTAAATGCGGGAGACATTTTTTCCACGATATAGATCAAAAGATCTATTGTGTTAAAATCTTTAGATTGAGGGATTTCAACTTGCGTTGAAACATTGTTTACCCACCTATTAAGAAGTTCCAATAAAAGATGCTGTTTACTTCGAAAATGATGGTAGAATGCTCCTTTCGTTATACCGGCCGTATTGCAAATTTCATTGATATCTATGGTATTCATCCGGTTATCTTTGATACATTCTTCTGCAGCTGCGAATATTTTATTAATTGTAGCTATTTTTCTTTCATATTGAGTCATTGAAAAACAATTTCTATATAAATAATAAAAACCTTACATATTATAATTTATTTAACTAAAATTTATAATAAATTATTTGTTATATTATTTTTTGAATATTCCGCAGACTGTTTTATTGTTGATCATATCAAAAAAAAGAATTAATCCCGCGTTTGAAACATCGTAAACTTTTATGATGTCCATAACTTCACTGCAATCGGGACATATATCCATTAATATGCTCTTTATATTCTTAAAGAAATTAATATTAAATTTTACGGTATTGTCATCTTCAAAAATCGAAGCATAGAAGATACCTGTTTCCACCAGGTCATGAAAAAAATGGCTGCCAAAGGATAATTCAGGCATATAGCCGCCATCCTTATAAGAAACTTCACAAATAACCTTAAAATTGCTAATTTCAGCAAAAGATACCGGTACCCCTAACTCAGGAGATGTGGTACCTATGCGGCCCGGTGCCAGCAGCATAATCGCTTTTTCTTTATTTTTAAAATGTTGGTTTATCCTGCCAATTGTCCTGGCAATACTGTATTTTTTCTTGTATGGAAATTGATAATAGCCTTCGGGGTCAACTTGTATAACAATATCGATGTGCTGGGCCACTGCATCACCCATTGTGCCTCCTGATAGCTCAAAAAAAACTTTTTTATCTTCGATGGCAGGAATTGTAACTTTTGCCCCAATTCCACCAACCTGTAAAGGTCTGCATTGCAGCAGATTAATTAAAAAGTCCTCTTGCTCAGTAAAATTACATGTGAATTCAATATCCACCGGATAATTGTATTCCTTTTGAATTACAGACATTAGTTGCTTCAATGTATTGGTAAAATCTACCATTTTTATAAGACCTTCACATGTGGAAAATACAATTTCTCTGGGTTTTCCCTGCTCTTTTAACAGCTTTTCCGTCTCATAATCATGCTCGAGCATTATGCGCTTATACCAGTTTGGTAATTTTGAAGATAATCCTGATAAATTGATAGATAAAAAAATATTTTTTTCAAGATCAAGGACATCAACCATGTGTTGTGAATATTGATTCTTCTTAATGATAGTGGTCAGGGGATTTAACTGTGGCTGATTCAGACTTGCTATCCTGGGATAGTCACCATCGGTCCTGTTTACGGCCCTTGTTCCAAGTCCCATTACCAGCCTTATCATTCCGGCAGTTGGTTCAATATCCTTGTGCCAGCGGTAAGAATTATATGAATAACCTACTCCTGCGGCACAGGGCATAAAAACATTCTCAAACTTTGAACCAGAGACCCTTTGTACAAGTATGGCCATCTGTTCGTCGCTTTTACTTAAACCCCGCTGCAAACGATATTCAAGAGCTGATACATCCATGGTGCTGGCATAAACTTGCTTTACAGCTTTTTCGAAGTCATTTAGTCTTTTCTCGAGGCTGCCATTATTGACACAAAAAACTGATTCATATTTTCCCGCAAATGCGTTCTCGAAACTATCTTCCAGGAGACTGCTCGAACGAATAATAATAGGATTCTGGCCATAATATTCTAACATCCGCCGGAATTGTTCTTTTATAGCATCAGAAAAAATTCCACCCAATATTTTTTGTTTAAGCATTTTTGCTGCCGGGAAATACTCTTTCTCATTCTTTTGGGCCAGTCTTAGTTTCCAACAGTCATTTTGAACAATATATGTATAGTAAACATCTGTCCCAATATAAAATGAATCATGAGGTTCAAGCTTCAGGAATGTTAGAGGAATAATATTTTCAACAATTTTTCTTGACAGCAGCATCCCGGTGGCTTTCCCGCCAATTTTTCCGGATCCTATTATTCTTTCTTTAATCGCAATTAAATCCTGAATTTTAAAGTTGGCACACATTAAATTGGTCAGCTTTTTTTCCTTGCCTATGAGTCTTTCACACATCTCGCAGATCATATCCTGACCCGCGTTATCAAGATTGATTTTTGCATAGAGAAAAAATCTGTCCCAATTATCCAAATTTTGGTCATTAAATACATTTGTCTTTTTTTCCATAAGTGCATAAAACTTGCTTACGCTTAATCCACCCGTTAATGCAGTAAAGCTATTTGGCTCATTTCTTTCGAATCTATGAGGCAGGAACATACTGTTGGAATACCTTTTCCAGACTTTCAGTGGATGGATATACATGTCATTTTCTTCCGAATAAACATCTATAAAAATCTGAGTGGTTTCCCTGATTCTTGCAATTGTATCAAAAGAATGTCTGCCTCTGATAATACCGAAATATGCTATGGTATTAAGCTCAAATAAAAATGGACACGTCACGACAAAAAAATTACCCATCATCAAATCGGCTGACCAGGCGACCTGCAGTTCGGAAATACTATCGAATACGTAAAACGCTTCTTCCCCCTCTTGCTCAATTATCTCGTGAACCGCTATTGTAAAACTTTCAAAACCGGCGCTGGCATCTAATTGAATTATCTTCAAGCCTTCCTGAGGTTCCAGTAATTGTTTATGATGGGCAAAACGCATATAAATTAAATTTCTTTTTTCCTTAATGGCTCGTTTTGCAAGTGATTCAACAAAAAATGAATATTCATTTATATCTGAAACTTGCCATACTACATTATCGCCAAGCCGAATAAAATCCAGAACCTTATCGATTCCTTCAACTCCGGAGTAGATTTTATCAAATGCGGCCATATCAAGGGCTCCTTATTGTTTGCAACTGGCGATAGCATATTAGTGTTTAATAAGAAAATCAAGGATTTTATAAGAGATAAATCTTTATATTACTCATTTTTTTTATAATGACACTTGTAATTCGACAGTTTAGTGTTATTATAAATCTTATGTTAAATAAAGAGTCCGATAATAACAAAGCCAAGAGATACACAATTGAAGAAATAAGTATCCTTACAGGATTTTCAAGAAGGACCATAAGATATTATGTTCAGGAAAGTATAATTGAACCCCCGTCAGGCAGAGGAAGAGGAGGTTTTTATTATAAAAGTCATTTATCAGATTTATTAAAAATCAGATCACTCCGGGAAAAGGGTTTAAATTTAAGCTTTATTAAAGATATTCTTAATGGAACAGAGCAGGTATTAAAAAAAGACTCCCAAATATATGCCAGAGATTTAAGAGTGAGATATAAAATTGTTCCCGGATTTGAAATTGATATCAGCAGAAGTTTGGAAGAAAAGAAAAGTAAAAAAATTATGGAAATAATCAGATTAATTAAATCTAATTTTTAATGAAATTACTAAAATGAATTCAAGAATAAAAAAAGAAGAATTTTATAATAGGAAAACATTTCCATTGCTGTATCTTGTCAAAAAACAGGAAAATTATGGAGAAAAAAAAGTTTTGCAAACCAGGCCTGGAGTATTTTATATTCTGATAATTGTCATAATATTTTTATTCTTTGGAATTTTGCTTAATATTGGTATCAAAATTCAATCTGTAAATTATGAAAGGAAAATACTTAAAACCGATGAGATGATTTATCTGGAAAAGGAGCGTTCTGACAGACTTCAATTAAAAATCTCCGAGCTTAAAAGTCCTGCAAGAGTTATAAGCAAGGCTGAAAATGATTTGGGAATGAAAATTTCAGATAACCTGAAAATAATGCAGATTTCGGGTATTGAATCAGCCGGCGATACGGAAAAAAATAACTACATTGAAAACAACACTGCTGCCGAATTAAAAAAATATGATAATCTCTTAGGAACCATTTATGGCATAGAGGATATAATCATGGTAGTTTCGGAAGGTGTGTTAACATTTTTCATACCATAAAATACATAAAATTGACTATTCTATGCCACTGGTGCAATAATTTTTTTACTATTCAGATAAAATAGAAATAATATTTTTATAGATTTTTAAAACTAATTTAAATTTTCTAATCCTTTTTCAACACCAGTCTTAAAAAGCTGTTTGAATATATCAGGATTCAGGACATATACAATTGCAAAACATGTAACAAAAATCACTGCAGCCAGCCATTTCGTATATTTACCCCGTGTTCTTACAAATAAAATTATTGACAATATCCCCATGATGATGGGCCCGAATATTTTTATGTCTCCAAGCGGAACCGAATAACCTGCAACTTCTTTTGTAGATTCGCCAAAAAAACTTCCTAAATCAAAACTGATATTTGCTGCAATCAGCACTATTTCCAAGATTATAACAAGCAGCAGGACCCATGAGGCCCATCTTGTAGATTCCCCCTCTGTCCTATAAACTTCATATACCACCGCCGGAAGTAAACATGCCACAATTATTACCGGTTTGGAAAACAAAATACCCAATAATATTCCAATTACTGCAACTATTGAAATTATTGTGCAAATCAAGGTTGCATGTTTTGTAGGTTTTGCCATTTGTGCTCCTATCTGCCTTATTAATATTATAAATATAGCTTATAAGTTATAAATTTATTTATTTTAATTATTGCCTTGTTCTGAACCAAGGGATAAACATGGATACTTGTTTCTTGTAACTGCCGTAATTAGACTTTGAAGACAAAATATATTTTTCCATCATTGGAACACTTATAAAAAGAAATAAAATGGTCATTATTACCGGCCCAATCACTGTTATCCATATCTGCGGAATAATCCCCATCTGCATCAGCCATATCCCCCACCAGAACAATACCTCACCAAAATAGTTTGGGTGCCGTGAATAACGCCATAAGCCTTTATCGATACATTGATTTTTAAATGAATTATTTTTTCGAAAAAAATCCATCTGCTTATCGGCAAAAGTCTGGATCAAAACAGCTCCAATACATGTTGCAAATCCAACAACAGTTAAATTATTTACATTACTTTCTGACCCTATTCCAAAATATACGGGAACCAGTGCCAAAAATACAATTATTGTCGGTATCACATTGATACCTGCAAGATTTGTTAAAAACCATAAACGTGGTGATTTCGCTTTAAGCATGACATAGCGCCAGTCCTGATGACTGAGCCCTTTCCACCTGATGGCCCAATTTAATGTCAATCTTATCGCCCAGACAATTATAGCCGCCAAAAATAAAAAATCATTAATTGTAAAAGATATTCTTTTAGTTATCATCCAGAAGATAAGAATTATAACAGGTGCCACACTCCAATATGGGTCATATATGCTGGAATTGGCAAACAATGTCCCAAAACCCCAAACAACCAGTGTTGCAGCTATGTCTGCTGCAAAGAAGGATATCAATATATGAATATTATTAAACACATATGCGTTATTAAAAAGATAAAAAATAAAAAAACCGGTAAAAAATGCAAGTACGTATATTACAATGATAAGTAAAAATGATGTAATTCTCGATTTTACCCGGATATGCATAATAATATATATTACCATTATTTTTTTATTTTTATAAACGATCTTGCCATGAATGTCCACTTCCTCAGCCAATTCTTCTATCGTCCCGGTATTCTTCTCTTATTTTCTTATCTTATGTATAATAAAATAATGTGTAAAATAATAAAATCATAATTGTAATTTTCAGAAGTTCTTAGGTCTTTTGCTGACAGCAGATAAACACAAAAAAGAAAGTTTTCTAAAGAATGACCAAAGGAGATACCCAATGAATGCAGCAGCCAAACCAGTTCCAGAAGATTTCAAAATCAGATTTGCTGAGGAAATTGATGCGGGACTGATTCTTGACTTTATTAAAAAGCTGGCCGACTATGAAAAAAAGTTAAATGAAGTTGTTGCTACAAAAAATGACATCAGGGAAGTTTTTTTTGAACGTAAAATTGCTGAAGCTATTATCTGCGAATATAATGGTAAGCCGGTTGGTTTTGCGGTATTTTTTTTTAATTTCTCAACATTTTTAGGTCGTCCTGGCATTTATATCGAAGATATATATGTTGATCCTGAAGTCAGAAACAAAGGTATTGGTACCTTGATGTTTGCTTTCATTGCAAAACTGGCCGCTGAGAGAAAATGCGGTAAACTGGAGTGGACAGTTCTGCGTTGGAACAAACCTTCTATAAATTTTTATAAAAAAATGGGTGCAATTTCCAAGGATGAGTGGGAAATTTACAAATTGGATGGCACCGCTCTTGGAAAACTTGCAAAAAGAGCAGTTAAATTTTAAAAATCAAAGCATATCTTATTTCTGAAAACAGCTATTTTGTATTTTTTTACTTTTTGTAAAGAGCGCCAAAATTACTGCAAGCTCTAAAATCTGCACCTTCCGGGTCAGACGTGCCAAAAGCGTTCCAGACAGCAGGCCTGAATATTTTAGCGGTTTCAACATTATGCATGGAAACAGGTATCCTTAAGATAGAAGCAAGCGTTATAAGATTTGCGCCTATATGTCCATAACTTACTGCTGCATGATTTGCCCCCCAGTGGTTCATGACATTATACACATTCCTGAAAACTTCCTTTTCTGTAAGTCTGGGACAGAACCATGTTGTGGGCCAGGTTGGATCAGTTCTTGCATCCAGTGTGTCATGTACCTTTTCTTCAAGTTCAACCGAAAAGCCTTCTGCAATCTGAAGCGTTGGGCCAAGACCTTTTATAAGATTTAACCTGAACATGGTAACAGGCATATTACCTCTTGTTGTAAAATCAGCGGAAAATCCCCCACCTCTGAAATATCCAAGATTTGCGGGCCTGAAAAGTACGGCATCTATACATTTACTTACTTCTGAATCGGTTATTTCCCAGAACGGTTTTATTGCGGGATTTCCATCAATGCTTTGTTGTCCCGTACCGTCAAGGCAGGCTGAACCGGAATTGATTAAATGTATCAAACCATTTTGGGCAATACCGGACAATTTCTTGCCTGTTACCCTCCTGATTGCTTCAGGACTCCAATATGTCCTGACATCAGCAAATATTTGGGCCGTATTTGTAAGAAGATAACCAAAAAGCATGGAAATTCCATTCAGACAATCATTTTCTGTCGCCAGTATGAATGGGGACCTTTTACCATTCCAGTCAAAAGAGCTGTTAAGTATAGTCTCTGTAAAATCACCATTTGGATAATGATCGGTCCACTGACGCTGTCCCTGGAATCCTGCAGCAATTGCATTGTGCCCCGGTGCTTCCTCATAAAATCCAAACCTTGCCAGGTTATTATTTCCAATCATCAGATCCCTGCAGATAAGTGTCATCTTAACAACAAACTCCCAGTCATTATCAAGATCATGTCTTGATTTCTTCAGATCGCCGGAATTATTATCCGGACCTTCTTTTAAATTGTTCTTTATCCATGAAAGCGCATGTTTGTATTCGTCTGTATCATAGATTTTTTTATCGATCCTCCTCTTTATTTCAATCATATCGACATATTCGCATCGCATTCCAAGATAATCTTCAAAAAAATCAGGGTCAACGATTGAGCCGGCAATTCCCATCGATACGCTGCCTATAGATAAATATGATTTACCTTTCATTATCGATGCCGAAACGGCAGCTCTGGCAAATCCAAGTATCTTTTCTTTTACATCTTCAGGGATAGCACTGTCATTTGAATCTTTAACATCCTTGCCATAGATTCCAAAAGCAGGCAGCCCTTTCTGATTATGTGCAGCAAGTACAGCTGCAAGATACACCGCTCCGGGTCTTTCGGTACCATTAAACCCCCATACAGCTTTTGGCCTGTGTATATCCATATCCATGGTTTCGGACCCATAACACCAGCAAGGTGTTACGGTCAATGTGGGTCCCACATCTTCACGTGTAAATTTCTCGTCTGCTTTTGCAGCTTCATATACTCCGCCTATAGTAGTATCTGCAATTATGCATTGCACGGGATTACCGTCAGGATATTTAAGATTTTTTGAAATAAGATCTGCCGCTGATTTTGCCATTGTCATTGTCTGTTTTTCAAGTGATTCACGTACGCCACCCATACGTCCGTCAATTGTCGGGCGAATACCTACTTTGGGAAATATGCTTGTTTTAGATTTGTCTGACATATTAACTCCTGTCTATGAGAAATTTATTAATGTTCCGGTTGGCACCTTTTTTAGTTTTTATTATATAATAACTGAATCTATCCTTACAGAAAATAACTTACACATTTCAGTATTATTATGTTATGTAGTATAATTTAAGATACTATGTTGTACTGTATAAGGATTTAATTATATTCACGCTGAATGTGCCGCTTTAAAATAATTTTAAGGTAACTTTTACAATAATTAATCGTCTAATACGAAAAGCAGACAATAGATGTATGTAATATATGTTGAATTTACAGAGATTTTGTGCAGATTTTAAAAAAAGTAAAAAAAAGAAATGAGTTGTTAATGATTAAAAATGCAAATATAGAAAAAACAGATAGTTTAAAAAATAAAAATAAAAACAAGAATATTTTAATGGTTTATCCAAAATATGCGCAAACGTTTTGGAGCTTTGAGTCTATTTTAAAAATTGTCGGTAAAAAGGCAGCTTTCCCACCTTTAGGATTGTTAAGTATTGCTTCGGCGCTTCCCGGAAAATGGAACAAAAAGCTTGTTGATATGAATATTGAGAATTTGACCGATAATGATATCAAATGGGCAGATTACGTGTTTGTAAGCGCAATGATCGTTCAAAAAGAATCAGCCATAAAGGTTATTGAAAAAGCTAAAAAATTTAAAAAACCCGTAGTCGCAGGAGGGCCCCTGTTTACCACCGGACATGAAGATTTCCCTGATGTTGACCATATGTTCCTGGGAGAGGCAGAAGTTACCCTACCCTTATTTCTTGAAGATATAAAGAAAAATGATTGTAAAAAGATTTATTCTTCATTTGATACCTTCCCTGATATAAGTAAAACGCTTGTTCCGGATTGGAACCTGATCAATATATCCAAATATAATTCACTTTGTATCCAATTTTCCAGAGGATGTCCTTTTGACTGTGAATTCTGCGATGTCGTCGTATTGAACGGGCGAAAACCAAGATCAAAGTCAAAAGAGCAGATAATAAATGAATTAAATGCGTTATACAGTATAAACTGGCGCGCAGGAGTATTTTTTGTTGATGATAATTTAATCGGAAATAAAATGAAGCTGAAAGAAGAAATTCTTCCTGCAATAATTCAATGGCAGAAGAAGAGAGACTACCCATTCTCCTTTAATACTCAAGTATCCATAAACCTGTCCGATGATGAGGAATTAATAAAATTGATGACTGAAGCAAATTTTACAACCGTATTTATAGGAATTGAAACACCTGATCCCAATGGTTTGGAAGAATGCAGCAAATATCACAATAAGAATAGGGACCTGCTTCAATCTGTAAAGAAGCTTCAAAATGCAGGTTTGGAAGTGCAGGCAGGATTTATAGTCGGGTTTGACAGTGACACTCCTTCTATTTTCCAGAGACAAATTGAGTTTATCCAGAAAAGCGGCATCATAACCGCAATGGTTGGACTTCTTACTGCCCTGCCCAAAACCAAACTTTACAAAAGGTTGGTCGAGACGAAGAGAATTCAAAAAGATAGGGTTACATCAGCAAATAATACCATAGAGTCCACTTTGAATTTTGAACCAAAGATGGATGTAAAGCAGCTCTTCAGCGGCTACAACAAGATACTTAAGACCATTTATAGCCCTAAAGCTTATTATGAACGAATAAAAACTTTCTTAAGAGAGTTCCATCCTCCAAAAAGAAAAGTTAGAAGAATGAAAGTATATCATGTAAGAGCTCTTTTCGGCTCATTATGGATACTTGGCGTTAAAAATAGAGGCAGAAGATATTTCTGGATGTTAATTTTATGGAGCTTATTTAAATATCCGGGATTGTTCCCTTATGTAATCGGATACTCGCTTGTTGGAATTCATTTCAGAAAATTAGCATAGAGAATAAGTATTTTTAACCAATCTTAGTAGATGTAAATGTAATGAGGTTTGATAAAAATTATCAAGCCTCATTACATTTATTATAACAAATTCTTGTAATACTAACTATATTTTTTCAACACTAATTATGAAATTACTAATCGTATATTCTGTTATATCTTATATTTCTATTTTACCGTTTCCTCTGCTGATAAGGGTTCCCCTGCCGGGTCTGACTTTATAACCTCGCCTTCGATGCCCTTATTTTTAGATTGTGTACACAGCGATACTACTATTAAAACTATGAAGCTTAAAGGTACCGATATTATTGCAGGATTGTTTATTTGAACCGGTGCCGTTAAATTGGGAAGATTATAAACTTCATTAAAAGTCTTTTGGCAAAGCAGTATCAAAATAAGTGCAGAAATCAACCCTGTGCTTATTGAAGCTATAATTCCTTTTGCAGTAGTTTTTTTCCAAAATAGAAGCATTAAAATTGCAGGAAGGTTTGCAGATGCTGCAATTGAAAAGGCCCATCCCACAAGATAAGATACGTTCATTCCTTTAAATATTACTCCAAGTATCATCGCAATTATACCAACTCCAACCGCAGTAATTTTCCCTGCCCGCACTTTCTTGTGGTCACTCATTTTTAAACCCATAAACCTGTCCATTAAATCATGTGCGACTGCTCCGGAAGATGCAACTATGAGCCCGCTGACTGTCCCCAATATCGTGGCAAAAGCAGTTGCAGAAATTATTGCAAAAAGCAAAATTCCAAAAGATTTTGCCAGAAGTGGTGCCGACATATTGTCATTTGTCAAATCAATTACTCCATTCGTCATGGCACCAAGTCCCATGTATAGGGTCAATATGTAAAACAATCCAATCGCTGCAATTGCAACAATCGTAGATTTCCTTGCAGCTACCGGACTTGGAACAGTATAATAACGGATCAATATATGCGGAAGCGCAGCCGTGCCAAAAAATAATGCAAGCATCAATGAAATGAAATCAAGTCTGTCGGTGGTGGTTGCACCTTTATCTGCATCAAGCTTGTAAATTCTTCCGGGCCTTAGAATCTCTGAACCTGAAGTAGGGTTCTGGTAATATATGGTTATGGTTCTGTCTGTATCCTTTATAACATGTTTGCTCCATAAAAGAACCGTACTTGTCTTTATTGTCGAAAAAAAGTTAAGAGGGTTCAATGTACCGGTTTTTGCAGGTGACTTGCCATTTATGTCACTTAAATTTCCAACCTGGTAAAATTTCTGTTCATCTAATGTTCCACCGTTATAAAGTTTTTTGCCATCTGCAAATTGTGTAATAAATAAAGTTTCTTCTAAAACTTTTGAGCTTTCATTTACCTTCCAAATGGTACTTATATTATCTTTAGAAAGCTCTGTAAAAATCAGCTTCTTGCCCTTATCATCTATGTTCCATTCTTTCACAAACGTATATGACTT
>Ga0172371_10004471_pt1 | contig 21114 bp, 20 predicted proteins | sample Lak12m_FD_114543 | JGI IMG/M metagenome (GOLD analysis project Ga0172371, IMG submission 114543) | Freshwater microbial communities from Kabuno Bay, South-Kivu, Congo - kab_022012_12m | ecosystem: Environmental > Aquatic > Freshwater > Lake | place: Democratic Republic of the Congo: South-Kivu... | reverse complement strand
TCCATGATCTGTACTCCAAATGACCCTTCGTGTCCAGAATGTCCCCTCCACAGCCTTTGTAAGGGAAGGCGATCAGGAGAACCAGAGCGTTTCCCTCTAAAAACCCCTAAAAAGAAAATTCCCCACATTGAAGGTGTCTGTGCTATGATTTGGAAGAAAAGAAGAGTTCTTCTCAATCAGAGGCCGCCATCCGGCCTCTTGGGAGGGTTATGGGAGTTTCCCAATTGGAAAACTGAATCAAAATCGAGGACTGGGTTAAGGGATCATATTAAGAAAGAAACGGGAATGGATGTCGAGGTCAAGGGGTTTATTGGGACCTTCAAACAAACTTTCTCTCACTTCAAACTCACCCTTCATGTCTACCATTGTCAGCCCATGGATGGAAAAGGGAAAGGTGAATGGGTTTCTGTGAAAAACCTCTCTCTTTTTCCAATGCCCCGCATTCATAGAAGAATTGCTGAAATATTGGAGACCCAGTTCTAACAGCCGACACCGATCGTCCCCATTTCTTCTGCCCCCGATGAAGGAATCAAATGTCCTTTGTCAAGGCCCCTTTGATTACTTCACTAAGGTCAGGCCATTGAGCCCCCATTTTTAATTTTTTCTCTTTGCTCATGTAACTCTCCCTCCCCTTATCTCCTCTTCTCCCCATCCATCTTTTTAATCAAAACAAAATCGATATGCCTTCTTTCCAGGTCGACCCACTCCACCCTCACCCTGACCGGATCTCCGATCCTGAAACGCTTATGGGTCCTTTCTCCAATCAGGCTGTACTTATCCTCATGATAGTGATAATAATCGTCATGAAGGCTCGTCACTCTCACTAATCCCTCCACAAAGATATCCTTCAATTCAACGAAAAACCCGAAGGCCATCACGCCGCTGACCACCCCCTCAAATTCCTCTCCGGTCTTCTCTTTCATAAATCGAACCCGGTAGCGGTCCAGTATCTCCCTCTCCGCTTCCATGGCCGCCCTTTCTCTTTGAGAAAGGTGGTCTGCTCTTTCAGCCAATCCCTCCCCTGAGGGAATCTTCTTCCCTTTAGATAAAGCCTTCTTAAGGAGCCGATGAACCATGAGATCAGGATACCGTCTGATGGGAGAGGTGAAGTGGGTATAGGCATCCGAGGAGAGTCCGAAATGGCCTGAATTCTTGGCCGAATATTTCGCCCATTTCATCGACCTGAGAAGGATATTATTGATCACCTTTTCCTCTGACCTCCCCTTGGCCTCCAGGAGAACCCTTTGCAATTCTTTCGGAGAACAGTCTCCCTCCCGCTTCATCTTATATCCCAGATGGGAAATAAATCTCCGAAATTCATCGATTGCTCCCTTTTGCGGAGGCTCATGGATTCGATAGATCATTGGAAAACCCTTCTCTTCCATAAAATGAGCAACGGCTTCATTGGCGGCAATCATAAATTCTTCAATCATCTGATGGGCCAGGTTTCTCTCGGCCCGGATGATCTCTTCTGTCTCGCCCTGAAGGTTGAGGATGACCTCAGGTTCCGGAAGATCAAAGTCAATGGCTCCTCTTTCCAATCTCTTTCTCCGGAGTTTTTGGCTGAGGTCGGCCATGAGTTCCAAGGAGGGCAGGAGATAACCAAATTTCCCCCTAACCTCCCTATCTCCGTCCACCAGGGCTTTTCTGACCAGGGTATAGGTGAGCCGCTCATCGCTTCGGATCACACCCGGATAGAATCGGACCCCCTGCTTCTCAGCATCCTCATTGAATTTCAGCTCCACCGTAAGGGTCAGCCGGTCCACCCTTGGGCGGAGGCAGCAGATCTCATGAGAAAGTTCGGGGGGGAACATGGGAACGGCACGATCCGGGAAGTAGACGCTCGTTCCCCTGAGATAAGCCTCTTCATCTAAAGAAGTCCCTTCTTTGACATAATGGCTCACATCGGAAATGGAAACATAGAGTGTTATTTCTCCATTTCCATCTTTTTCAATAGCCACTGCGTCATCGAAATCTCTTGCATTTTCTCCATCGACCGTAAAAGTGATCACCTCTCTCAAATCAACGCGCTCTTCATCATTCCGAACAGAGGGAAGGACAGGAAGGCTTCTCGCCTCCTTCAGGGCAGAGGGTGAAAATCGATGGGGAAGGTCATATTTATGAATGATGATCTGCGGCTCCACATCCGGATCATCAGGATACCCGAGGATGTGCGTGACCCGGCCCTCCGGCCTCGCCCTCTCCGTAGGAAACCGGGTAATCTCAGCCACTACTATCTGATTGGGTTTGGCTCTCCTCGTCTCCCCATCAGGGATATAAATCTCCTGGAGTATTCTTTCATCTTCGGGAATGATATAGGAGTAATTCTTTGCCCTCATAAACTTCCCGACGACCTTTCGGGCTCCCCTCTCAAGGATCCGGATGACCTTTCCTTCCTTCCCCTTTTTCCGGACCGACTCCACTCTGGCCACCACCCGGTCTCCATGCATGGCCTCTCTCAGGTTCCGGGGGCTGATAAAGATGTCTTCCTCTCCCTCCTTCTCTGAAATGACAAACCCGTATCCGTCAGGGTGACACCTCAGTTTGCCAATCAATAAATTCATCTTCTGAGGCAAGCCAAAACGATTCCCTCTGATCCTGATGATCTTCTCCTCCTCCATGAGATCCCGGATCAATTCTTTTAACCTATGCTTTTCTTCCCTTCCCAGGCCAAAACGGTTGAGGATCTCCTTGAGGAGAAGCGGTCTGCCTTCCTCTTCCATGAACCGGAGAACCTCTTCGGCCGAAAGGTCTTTCCACCTAAATGTTTTCTCTTCTTCTTTCCTTCTCTTTCCCATGTTTATTTAGATCTCCGCTACCGAATTCCGAACTAAAAAATCACTCTTCTTCTTCCTTTAAAACAGCCATCCTCACGGTCTTCATCAGGCCTTTAAAACCGGGGATATTGGGTTCCAGATCTCTCGCCAGCAATTCAATCTCCTCTTTCCCTTTAATCCCTAAGCCCAGTTCCATGGCTCGCCTCACCTGCCTCTGGTCCCAAACTTCAACCTCTCTGATCCGGGGAAGTTCGGAATAATGCTTCAATACCCCTAACCCAATCACATCTGCCGCAATCCGATCTCCGGTGGCGATGATCAGGTTCGGATCCATAGCCCTGCCCTTCCAGGGTCCTCCCTCTACCATGATTCTGGTTCCATCCACAATATGGAGATCCGGGGTACAGGCCAAATTCACCTCGGCAATCACCTCTTCCCAGTGGGACCGGTCGACCAGATAGGGACGGTGTCTAAAATGCGTTGCGCCAATAAAATTCTTCAATGCGATACTGTAAGTCGCTGACTGATGGGTCTTGATCACCGGAAGGTTGATGATCCGGTCAACCTGAAAAAGAGCCTCTGAGACATAGACCCTTTTCAGAAATTCCCCCTCGGGGAGATCAACAGAAATCCACCCTCCCTCGTCAAAAGGAACCAGTTCAGCCTCCACTTCCTCTGCCATCAATTTGATAAAGGTCGCATCCATATTCTTCCGTGTCGGAAGCTTAAAGAAAGCGGACATGTCTCCAACGAGAACCCGGCGGGCTCCGGATTCATAAAGGATCTTAGCCACAGCCCTGATCACCCGCGGATTGGTGGTTGCGGGCGGAGGAGAACCGCAAAGGATATTGGGTTTCAGGAGGACCGACTTCCCAAGGACATTGAGCCTCTCCATTCCCCCGATGAGATCGATGGCTGTCCGAACCATCTTCTCCACATCTCTTCCATGAACAATGCTGACCAGTGCTTTTTCATCCTCCTTAAAGGGATTGGGTCTCGGGGAAAATTTTTTTCTCTTGGGAGGAATGACGAAAGGCCACCAGATGGCCCGCCAGCGGAAGGTGAAAAACATAAGGAGGACCAGACCCAGAGCAATGAGAAAGGAACGTCGGGGCATCCCCCTAACGGCAATCTTCATACGATTCCTCTCTTAAAAAGAAAAAGGGGGATCCTCCCCCTCTTCCTCTAAAGAAAAGCCCTTTCCATCCACCCGGCTCTAAACACCTACGCCCCCAAAGAATCTCATTGATCCCATAAAAAATGGGATGAAAAGAGCTAAAAGGACGAGGACAATAGTAACAATGGCAGGGAGTAACACCGCCAGAGCCGCTTTGCCGGTGGAGATGCTGTGTCCTTCCCTTATTCCGATGGTGAAGAGGACGATCATATAAATGGATCCGATGAGGCCTCCTATGATGGGGATGATATTAAAAAGGTGAGAGCAGTAGGAATACGAGAGGGCACGGAAAGTTGGCTGGAACCCGCTCTTATTCCCACCGACAATCATAAGACAGAGATGGGTGATCCCGCTCCCGGCATAGAGGGAAAAAGCGACCCCGAAGGGCATCCCGATGAGAATAAGGGAAAGGTAAAGCTGGTAGGGGAGGAAAGAACGCACCTGAGGCGGAACCAATCGGGATAAGAAGAGCCATTGCCATAAAAAAGAGAAACCGAATCCGATGATACCGGAGATGATGCCATAGATGAGGGGAGATCCATATCCTGTTCCTGCGGAAACCTTCTTAAAGAATTGGGTTGGGGAGAAGAGTGCCTCCTTTGTCGTTTTCAGAAAGGCTCCGATAAAACCCTCCCCGCTCTCCCAGGGCGAGATCGTTTTCTCCTCCGTTGAAATTTCTCGAACCTGCCCCTCGAAAGAACGGGCCAACTCTTGATATTGCTTAAATTTTGAGATGATAATGCCGCATTTTACACACTCATCGGCCTCGGGCTGTTCGAAACCGCATTGAGGACAGGTGACCGTCGGGCCGGAATAATATTTCATTTTGGGCGGAGGCTGAGGGGGGGATTGGGGCGCCGGTGAGACCGGCGGTATTTCTGCGCCGGGTTCTTCCTCCAGTCTCACCCTTCCTCCGATCTCCTCAAAGACCTTCACATATTTCTCCGCCTCCTCCTTCGATTCCGTTTTCTTCACTATAATCGGAACTCTCTGGAGTAAATTCTCCGCCTTCTCCGGGGTAAGATTGAATCTCTTCTGCAGGCCTTGCCGTAAGCGGGCCTCTTCCTCCGGGCCAACGACCGTGAGACCCAGAAAGAGCACCTTATAGAGTGCCATCTCCGCACCTCCTCAGAATGGTAAAGGGTTTATGCATTGTTACCACATTCAACCCAAAACTACAAGGGTTATTGCGTTGAAAACAGAATGCAAACGAATTCACCCCTGGCCGGTCATTTCCCGGGAAAGCTGGAATTAGCAGATCGCTCCAAAAATACCGTAGTAATGGCGAAGACCTGTAGCAAAGTTTTGTAGCCGCAGGCTTTAGCCTGCGAAAATGGCAGGGTTTCTTCAGTTCCAGGGAGAGCCGCCCGGCCCAGGGCCCCTTTCCCAAAAGGGGATTAAAACCAATCTCAATATCCTTCTTGAAGAGTTGCGAAGCCCTCTGGCCTGAATTCAGAGAGATTGCCATCAGATCGACCAGACTGATGGAGATATGGAGGTTGGGCTCCTTACAGCCCATCCGCTCGCACTCCTCCTGGCAGGAGAATTCTGACCAGGCATTAAAAGAGAGCGAACGTTCTTTAAGGTAATGTTCCATGAAAATCTTATAGCCAGAATTTCTTCAGACTTCAACCTCTCTTCAATTAAATTGAAAAATGGCCTGGAATTCAACCTTGATTTTATATATGATTGGGACAATCCAAATCGAGAATTAAGGGGTTGGGGAACTTCAGAATATTAATCTCCCCTTTCCTGAATTAAGAAATCGGAAGAGTGAAGCTCCCCGCCCACAGGGCGGGGCTTCCCGGAAAGGAAATATCATTTATATTGTGCCCCTTGACCCCGCTTACAAGGCGGGGCTTGCGAGGCACTTGCCGGTCACTTAAAAAGGCGCCCGGGAGGAGAATGAGATGAAAACGAGAATGACCGAACTTTTAGGAATCAAGCATCCCATCATGCTCGCAGGAATGGCCTTCGTGAGTTTACCAAAACTCGTTGCCGCAGTTTCGAATTCCGGGGGTATCGGGATGTTGAATTCCGTTGCCTATGCGCCCGGCCAGATCAAAGAGGTGATCAGGGAGGTGAAATCTCTCACGGACAAGCCCTTTGGGGTTAATGCCACGCTGATATTACCCAATGCGAGAGAGAATATCGAGATCGCTATTGAAGAAAAAGTCCCGATTATAAATTTTGCCTTGGGGAAAGGGGACTGGATCATTAAAGCGGTCCACGGATATGGCGGGAAGGTTTTGGCGACAGTGGCCATAGAGAAACACGCTCGCCGGGCAGAAATGGACGGAGCAGATGCTCTGGTGGTCACAGGTCACGAGGCCGCCGCACACGGAGCAGAGGTGGGTTCATTGGTATTAATCCCCTCTATGGCCCGTCATACAAAACTTCCAATCATTGCGGCAGGGGGTTTCTGCGACGGAAGGGGGTTGGCCGCGGCTTTGGTTTTGGGAGCAGAAGGAATTTCCATGGGCACCCGATTCATGTTGACGCAGGAATGTGGAATGCATGAAAAGGCAAAAGAGGTTTCCCTGAAAGCATCCATGGAGGATACCATCTGTTCTGAGAAGATCGACGGTCTGCCTGGAAGATGGCTCAAGAATCCGGCAGCGATCAGGATGGCAGAGGAAAGGCCATCACTCCTTCAGGCATTCTTGAGTGCCTGGCGCATCAAAAACATGGTCAATGTTCCCTTTTTTAAGCTTTTCCTGGGAGGGCTTAAACAGCGAGGGGTTCAGGACCTCGCTCGCCAGGCATTGAGCCTCAAAGGTTTGAAGGCAGCCATAGATAACGGCGACTTGGAAACCGGGGTGCTGCCCATGGGGCAGGCCATCGGTTTGATAAAAGATTTACCGTCCTGCAAAGAGGTCATCGAACGAACCGTCGCAGAGGCTGAGGAATGTCTGGAGACTGCAAGGAGAAAAATGACCTCCTGATCACCTAAGTTATTAAAAACATTTTCTAAAGAAAACCCCAAGGTCCTATTAAAAGAAATCCTATAAGGAGTCAAGTAAAAAATTAAATGAGGTTGTAGACAAACTATCCACACAATTTTCAGTTTTCAAAGAGCCATTGCACCTATCATGAAGGGAAAGTAGATTCCCCCACCCTCACCATTAAAACTCCTTCTGAAATCTGGCTGGCCATCGCCAGCAAGGAACTGGATGGACAGCAGGCTTTTATGGAAGGGAAATACACGATCGCAGGGGACATGACTCTCTTAATGCGTATGAAGAGTCTGTTTGGAAGCGAAAGATCATGAGGCTCTCTTCCCTTTAAAGAATGCCATCTCTTTCTTTAGGGCCCGAAGTTCTTCTGAGAAACCCCACTTTCCCATCAGCCAGTCCATCCGGTTTTCAATATCCATCTTTTTAAATTGAGCGCTTTCTGAATCGGTGAGCGTCTGAAGGATCTGCTGGACCACCCGGCCATCCGAGGAGAAGAGGCGGGCGACCTCATAGGCAATCAACCCCATATTGGCTTTTCGATTGTTCGAAAAAGACCTCTGAATTAAAATGAGGTAGAGATGAAATCCCCCCGGTTGAGTCCCCTGAGGATGCAGTTCGGCCTTTTCTAAGGGCTGGTCTCCCTCTGACTCTTCTCGATTGATCAAGCCAAGGGTAGCGGCGGAGATGGGGATGGTTAATGATAAGGATGGGGTATCCTTCGGGACCTCATAAAACAGGAGGAGATTTTTAGAGAGGACCGTTCCCAGATTTGAATTGTAGATCCTGCCGAGCAGCTCTAAAAGGCAGGAGCCAATTTCATTGGAGAGGATCTGAGAAAGATCGATGATCTGGGTGATCATCTCCTGTTTTTTCAGCTCATCCTTGTCCTCTCTCTTTTTCCTCTCCTCGGGGGATTGTCTGCTCTGGCGCAGACAATCTCGAAACTCCTGACAGTCCCGACATTCCGCTTTTGTCTGAATTCGGGTCAAACCGTCCGGAAGGATGACTTCCGTGATCGAGCCAAAACACTCTCTTCTTTCCACCTGTTCGCTCCTTCTCAGGATCGAAATGGATCCTCAATCCTTCTTATATCTCAAAAGCCAGAGAAAACCGATCACGATGAGTAAAATCGGAAGGAAATAGGTCTTGACCACACGGGGGACCGAAATATGGATGGAATAATATTTCGAACCTAAAATGAAGATCCCGACGAGGGTAGTCATCCAGGCGGTAAAACTTTTTCTGTTTTGGAAAAGACCTCCTATTCCGAGTGCAATCACCAGCCAGGGCCATCCCTCTCTCAACCCATAACCTACGCCCATCCGGTCCAGAAAGATCAATATCCCCATTGCCATCAGCGCTAATGCAAAACCCATCCTCTTCCTCCCTTGGAATCATCGGTGTTCATTTTTTACGGGAAAGTCGGCTGAATGCCCCGCCTTGTAGGCGGGGATAAAAGCCGACAATATTAATGACACTACCTTACCCCGAAAGCCCCGCCCTGTGGGCGGGGAGCTTTACTTCCTCGTATTCTCGATCACAAACCTATCCTGAATCTCCCCTCTTGGTTCCACCGCCTCCCCTTCGATTTTTTCCTTCCGGACCAAGACCCAGACATAATGGAAAAATCCTCCCATCTCTTTGAAATAAATGATCGGCGCTCCTCCGCCTCCTGAAATCACGTGGGTGATCCCCTCCTTTTCGGTTCGATCATACCGGTGATCGTCTCCTGCGAAGACAGCCTTCACTTCTGTTCTCACAAAGAGCTGATGGAGCCGGTCCCGGTCAGAGGGATATCGGTCCATTGCCTTTCCCTCCTTCAAACTATCCATCGGGACAAACAGAGGCCGGTGAAGAAATATCAATTTGGCCCTCTCCTTGGAAGAGGACAGAAGATTCTTAAGCCATGACCACTGCTCATCCATAATCCGGCCTTTCCCTTTCTCCGAATCCAAAATGACAAAAAGGATCCCTCCTGCCCGAAAGGCATAGTAGGTTTTCCCCTCCGGAAGAGAAAATTGCTTTCGATAAATCTCTTCTCCCAATCTCGTCGTCCCTACGTCATGGTTCCCCACAACAGGAAAGAAAGGGAGATCGATTGGCTTTGAGAGGTTAAAAAATGCCCGCCATTCCTTCTCGTGAGGCCTGTTGATCATATCTCCAAGATGGACGATAAAAGCGGGCCTCCGTTCGAGGATGTTTTGCATGAGACGGGTATAAACCTTCTCTCCATCCCGGCTATCCCCAATCACAGCAAACTCAAAAGGAGAAGAGATCGCTCTCACCTGGTCAATATTCCGGATAACCTCTCTGATCGACCCTGCATGGGACGGAAGGGAAGTGGAAAAAACCGCAAGCCAGAGCAGGGCGATGACGCTCCACTTTTCTTTCTTGAAATAATTTAAGAAATTTTTCATAATGTTTGGCAGATCAGACTCATATTTTCAATACATCATCTCCCGTAAAAAAGCAATGCAGATTGAATCCTTAATAAAGGAGAGGATATGGATACAAAATTAATCAGGCAATTCATTATCTTTCTGATCCTCCTTTTCGGCTGGACCATCGTGATTCTCCTGGCAGGACCAAAATAATTTCTTAAAAAAATCAATCCCCTCTTCGGTCCGGTGGGATGATTTCCTTACAGGAGGCAGGGCGATGCTGAAAAAAATATTTTTTCTCATAATCCTGGGACTATTTCTGTTTTCCATCCCTTCCGCCTATTCCAAGAAGAATCCTCTTCACGGAGAAGAGTCCTCCTGTTACCAGTGCCATGAGGAGATCAAATCGCTCAAGATGGGAAGCAAACATGCCTCCCTTCCCTGTGAAGGGTGCCACCACCAACTCAATGAGCATCTGAAAGACCCTGAAAAACTCCCCGGAACGAATCTGGAATTAAGTCTCTGCGGCAAATGCCACTCCTCTCAGTATGAAACTTTTCTGTCGGTCAACCTGAAACCGAAACCTTTTGGGGGAGCATCCACGAACGGGCAGGAGTCGAATGCAAGGATTGTCATATGCCCAGGACCAGAGACAGGAAAGGCAGGCTCTTCACCTATCATGGCCAGCGGAGCGCAAGGTATATGCTCAAAGATACCTGTCTCCGGTGCCACAAATCCTGGACTCAGGAGGAAGCCGAGTATCAGGTGGATGCCATCCAGAATTATATCCGGGGAAAGATGAGGAAGGCGGAATACTGGTTGGGACAGTTAATCGAAACCTTTATCAGGGCTAAGGACCTGGGGATAAGCGAAGAAAAGCTAAAAGCGATCTGGCCATACCATGACAGGGCCCATATCCTCTGGGAATGGTGGACGGCTGAGAACAGCGATGGTTTTCATAACCCCCAGCACGCGAGAGAATCCCTGGCGCAATCCATCAACGCCTCACAGGAAGGAATCAAGATTTTGGAGAAGGCGATCGAAGAAAAGAGGAAATAATCACCATACCCCCTCCTCCTTCTTGATGGGGAAGGATGAAGGTGGGGGTGAAAATGAAAAAATATTATTAATTGCATTTCCAAATAGTTCAGTCCATTCCACCTATTTTGGCCTTTTTCATTTTAGGCCTTTTTATTCAATTCTTTCACAATTTTTTTACACCTCGCCTTTGGGAGTTCTCCTAAAAATTGCCTGAAAATTACAGCTTGACAATTGTTTCTAATTAGTCTACTTTAAAGTAGCCTACTCTGAAGAAGACAAAGGAATTAAATTGACTTTCGTCAATCGCGAATCGGAGATTCAGTTTCTCATCGACCGGATGACCTCAAACCAGGCGGAGCTTGTCATCGTTTATGGAAGGCGCCGAATCGGGAAGACAGAGCTTCTAAGAAAGACTTTTGCAAAAGAAAAGGCGATCTATTTTGTAGCTGATCTTGGGGCAGATCAAGACCAGCGGCGAAGGTTTTCACAGGTGGTTAATCTCTCTCATCCCAGTCCCTTTCTCCAAGCAGAAATCCCTCCTGACTGGGATGCCCTATTACGATACATCATCACTCTTGCAAAAAAGGGGAGAATTGTCTTGGTCCTTGACGAGTTTCCTTATCTCTGCTCAAGTGACCCGGCCCTTCCTTCCGTTCTCCAGCGAATTTGGGATGAGGTGGGCAAAGATTCAAAGCTCTTTTTGATTCTATGTGGGTCATTTATCGCTTTTATGGAACGAGAGGTCCTGGGTCATAAAAGCCCCCTCTACGGCCGCCGGACCGGACAGCTCCTGGTCCATCCCCTCTCCCTTCGCACATTGAAAGGCTTTTTCCCGGGATATTCCCCGGAAGAAAGAATCTCAGTCTATGCGATCCTCGGAGGAGTGCCAGCCTACCTGATTCAATTCACCGATCAATTTTCGATACGCGAAAACATCGAAAAACAGATTCTGAAGCCTACGGCTTTTCTCCATGACGAGGCTCGATTCATTCTGATGGAAGAAATTCGGGACCCTAAACATTATCTTTCCGTCCTTCAGTCCATAGCCTTTGGAAATACCCGTATGAATGATATCGTACAGAGGACGGGAATCGAACGTGGTCCGGTCAGCAAGTACCTCTCTGTCCTTCAAGATCTTAGACTGATCGAAAGAGAGATCCCCGTGACGGAAAAGCATCCGGAGAAAAGCCGGAAAGGAATTTACCGTCTTTCGGATAATTTCTTCCGTTTCTGGTTTCGCTTTGTTCTCCCCTGTAAAAGCCGACTCGTAGAAGGTGGAGAGCGTAAGATCATGGAAGAGGAAATTCTTCCTCATCTTGATAACTTCATCGGCCAGGTCTTCGATAAGATTTGTATCCAAATTCTCCGGTACCTCGCCGATGAGAAAAAGATCAAACTAAATTATGATCTTGCCGGCCGGTGGTGGAACAGAAATGAAGAACTCGACCTTGTTGCAATGGCAGGGAACAAGCCCGTTTTTGCGGCCGAATGTAAATGGTCAAAAAAGCCTGTCGGAATCGATATCCTAAAGGAACTTCGCAGAAAGGCTTCCCTCATTTCGTTGGAAGGACCAAAGGACAACCTTCGCCTTGGGCTTTTTTCGCGATCCGGATTCACAAAGGAAATCGAGAGCCTTGGAAGAAAAGGGGAGATAGAGCTCATCGATGTCCGAAAGATTGGTCTTTAATATGGTAAAGGAATCCATAAGAAAAGACCACACGGTGACGGAGATTCCATCTTGTTTGTATGTCATTTATATGTCATTCCGGACCTGATCCGGAATCCAGCTTTCCATGTGTTTTACCCCATTTGAAAGCCCCGCTGTTTACAAGGTCCCGGTACCAATAAAGGGTTTGAGAATTTTTTAAAAATATGATAAAAATGATGGCACATTAATCAAATTCGACATCAATAGATCTGGATAATCCCGAGGATGACTTGGCAGTTCCTTCTAATTTTTAGTGGAACGACTCCCCCATTAGCCCACGTAGCTCAATGGTAGAGCTGCTGATTTGTAATCAGCGGGTTGGCGGTTCAAATCCGTCCGTGGGCTCCATTTATTTTCAACCACTTACATAAAGGGGACGTAGTTCACAATTATCACAACTTTTGACCCTTGGAGTTTTTTCTCCTTATCGCCATTGCGATGGCTGAAGTCCCCACTCCCAATCTCCTTGCTATCTCAGCCATCGGGATCCCCATCTCTCCGCTTAAATAACAAGATATCTCACTCCTTACTTCCGACACCCTTCTCCTCTGACCTCCGCATCTAAGCTCCTTCTCACTTACCCCCGATTCCCGACACATCCGCCGTATCACCTCTTCAATCGCCTTTGTTCCCCTATTCCGTACTTGCCGTGCAATTGCCTCCTCCGCATCCCGCATTACCGCCTGGACAAAATCCCCACTCCCCAAGATCCGACTGTCATGTTCTGCTTCCTCACCTCGATTCCGAAGGGATAACACCTTCGACCACCCCCCAAGGCTCCGAACCAATCCTCCCCCCACCAACTCCGGACGTCTTCCCAATCCCTCTCCCTCCTCTATCAAAGAAGGGGTCAGGCTTAAATAAATAAGTATTGACAGAAGGCCATAAAGATTGATATGCATCGTACATGGCAAGGAAACCACGAGTCCACTTTCCAGGCGCTCTATATCATGTGATTGCCCGGGGGAATCAAGGGCAAACCACTTTCCGAGAAGACGAAGACTATAAGCTCTATCTTAAGTTTCTGTTTGAATATAAGGATTATTTCGATTTCCTTCTTCACGCTTATGTTCTGATGCCAAATCATATCCACCTTCTTATCGAGATGGGGGAGATTAACTTATCTAAGCTCATGCACCGGCTTCAATTCCGATATACACGCAATTTCAACCTCAAATACAGAACTTGGGGGCATCTCTTCCAGGGGCGGTATAAAGCAATTCTATGTGATAAGGACAGGTATTTCATAGAACTCTCAGCATATATTCATCTGAACCCTGTGCGGGCTGGGTTAGTGAAAGAGCCTGCGAATTATCCCTGGAGTAGCTACCCTTCTTATTTGGGGAGAGACAAACCCCTTATTGCTGACATCGACCACGTGCTTGGTCAGTTTTCGGACAATAAAGGGGTAGCGAGAAGAAAATACGCTATATATGTGAGAGATCGGCTTGTTCAAGGGCATCGAGACGATTTTTATGAAGCGAAAGATCAACGCTTCTTGGGGGACGAGGGGTATCTTGAAGAGGTTGAGCGTCATATCAATCAGGCTCTTCCATTTACTTATGAAATGGGGCTTGAAGAGATTGTTGTTCAGGTAGGATCAGCATTAAAAATTCCTATCGATCTTCTATATAGTTCCAGCCGGAGCCGTCAGGGGGCGTGGGGTCGTGCTTTATGCGCTTATTTAGCTCACGGGCTGGGAGGTTATAAAATGAGAGAGATTGCGGAACATTTTCATCGTGATCCTGTAGCGATGACTTATGGTCTTAGGAAGGTAGAGCAGCGATTGAGGGAGGATAAAACATTTGAAGCCGAAGTGGCTGGTCTTGAGAATCGTCTCATCAAAAACAAGAGACGAAAAATAAAAACTTAATTATTTATGCCTGACCCCAAGATTCCACATGGGAACGTTCAGTGATCATACAAGCATGGATCGAATCATATTTTCTGTCTTTACTTATGAAAATCTAAAAGAGAGAACGAATACCCCATTTCTTTTGCTGACACAAAATACTTGACGTTACCAGACTCTTAAAAAAGGGGTTTGAGCAACAGCCCGTAAAGATTTGACCCCATTTAGACCAATTCAGACTGTCTCTCTGTCCCCCGAAAACGTAGATGTTCCCCAAATCTAAAGTCATTTATTTATTTATTTCTTTCCACAGATCTATTTTTTTATATCATAACGAAATAATTAAATATTTTATTTTTGGCATTTTGTCACATGTTATTAATTTTTTTCAAAAGTGCGGCTTCTAATTCATCAAATAATCTCACTCAGACTTTTTAATCCAATTTTTATAATCTTTTGAAATAATTAAATATTTCAAATCTAATCCAAATATTCCATCGTCCCTACGAGTAAAAAATTTATTGGTATGTCTTTTGCAAATTAAATTCTCAAAAGGAGGTGCAGAATTGAAAAATTTATTAAAATCAAATGGTTTTAGTCTTCTCGAACTTCTGGTCGCACTGGTCATCTTATCCGTTTCATTATTGGCCCTGGCAGGTTTAATGACCACAACCACAAAAAATAATGCTCAGGGTGGTCATCTTACAGAGGCGGCCACTCTTGCCCAGGATAAGCTTGAGGAATTGAGAGCCCGACCGGACAGTATTCCCTTAAATCGAACCAGCATGGACAACCAGATAAGCTCAACAGGAATGCAATATACCCGCAGATGGACAGGGACACAAAATGGCACAAACCCGAATCTGACAGAGGTTGAAATTACCATTACCTGGAGTGATACGATCAACCACTCCCTAAGGTTCTTTACCTTAATTTCATAATAAGCCAATACCTCCCATTTCAAATTGGGAGAGGGAAAAGGAAAATCAAAATGAGAAAGGAAAAGAGGATCACCCGATTAATGATGAACCCAAAAGGGGTCACCCTCATTGAGTTATTGGTGGCATTGGTCATCTTTGCGATGCTGATTGGCGGGGTCTATCGCCTTTTTGTAGCCCAGAGTAGAGCCTATACGGTCCAGGACCATGTCGTTGAGACCCAGCAGACCATCAGGAGCTCCATGGAGGTTATGTTGAGGGACCTCCGGATGGCAGGGTTCGACAGCGATAATACCGGCTCTCAGATTACGATCGTCACCCCAATCACTCCGGGAGCGGATGATCTTACCGTTGATTACGAATATGACAATTTGACCCGCTACTCCGTGAGGTACTGGAGAGATGCCAATTCTCAGGAGCTGAGGCGCCAGCTTACTACATTCGATCCATTGGGCGCAGGAGTTGCCTCCCCTGTCGATGTTCTACTGGAGAATGTGGAAGACCTCCATTTCACCTATGGCGTGGATACAAATGCGGATGATTTGCTGGACGGTTGGGTTGAGGCCAATGGCGTCAATCCAGGAGATAAGGTCGTTGCCGTCCGGATCCGTTTGACCTCGAGACCTCAACAGGTGATTTAGGAGGCCCAGCAGATGCTGCCACCGAGAACCCTTGAAAGCGCTGTCACCTTAAGAAACCAGTGCTTGAGGTAACAAAAAGATAAGGAGTGCAGGTATGCTAAAAAAGAAGAGTTTTTTAAAAGATCAGTCAGGGGCTGTCCTGGTGATTGCCCTGATCATGATGATCGTTCTCACATTGATTGGACTTGCGGCCACCTTCTCATCGACCTTTGAAATCATGCTTTCAGGAAACAAAAGGGGGTCTACCGATGCCTTTTACTCTGCGGACAGTGGGGTCCAGGTGGCAGTGGCAAATATCGAGAATTTTGACCTGCTAGGAAAGTATGTGGGCAACCAATACGATCCCTTCACCGATTTGAACAACCCGAACCCGACCAATGCCAAAGTCACCATCACCTATGACACCACTCAAACAGGATCACCAAGAGGCTTGGGGTTTAGCGCCACAGGACAATACGAATTCAAACACTATATGATCGGATCCACAGGACAGGATCAAGTGGAATCAAACCCCGTTAAGTCAAACTGCACGATTCAGCAAAAGGTAGTGAGACTTGTTCCCACAATGCAAGGAGGGAATTAAGCAATGAAATTTATAAAGACTTTATTGATCTTTATTCCATTGTTCTTATTTCTTATGATACCCATAACCTCATTTGCAAAGGATACCGACCTCTATATTGCAGGTGGAGAGGGAGTGGAACCGAATATCCTGATCCTGTTTGACAACTCAGGGAGTATGAATGAAACGGTTCAGACTCGTTTTTATAATACAACTATTACATATGATCCCTTGGTTGTCCCGATCGGAGACCGTGACAAAGTTTATCGACGGAGAACCTGGGGAGGCTGGGAATTATTTGCAAATTCAATCGGAGAGGTAGCCTGTCCAAATGCCAGAGTGGCCCTGACAGACTCTGGTCATTATGAAGGCTACACGAGTGCGAGTTGTAATTCCACTTACAGAATCCTTCGGACAGGGAACTACAGAAACTATATCGCCTCTGGAGGAGATCAATATGAAAAAAAGATAAATATTGCCAAACAAGTGATGACGGACTTTCTAAATACGATCAATGGAGTGAGAATCGGGGCAATGTTATTTAATTATTCTGAGGGGGGATATGTTCAAAGCACCATTAAAAGTTTAACACCCGATAATCGAAGCCAATTGATCTCTGACTTCAATAGTATCACCCCCAGCACATGGACTCCATTAGCTGAAACACTTTATGAAGCAGGCCTCTACTATAAGGGTGGACCAAGCTATTTTAACTCAGGGGTCGTTTATACAAGCCCCATCCAATTTTATTGCCAGAGAAATTATATCATCGTAATTACGGATGGAAAGCCCACTCAGGACCGCAACAACATCTTACCCACTGTGATAGGGGATAGGGATGGGGATCAAAGAGAGCCCATCGGTGCACCCAATGACCCCAACTACCCCGATAATGGATCTGATTATTTGGATGATGTGGCCAAGTACTTGTATGATACCGATCTTCGAACCGATCTTACAGGAATACAGAATATCGTCACTTATACGATTGGGTTTACCATCAATTCGGATATCCTTGAAAGAGCGGCTGCTCTTGGTCACGGAAGATATTACTATTGTAACAATGCCCAAGAATTATCAAATGCCTTCCAAAATATTGTCGCCGAAATCATCGAAAAAACTTCCTCCTTTGTTGCCCCTATCGTTCCGGTAAGCCGGATGGAAAGGACAACCGCAGGGGATAAAATTTATCTCGCTTTGTTTCAGCCCAAACAAAACAGTATGTGGAGCGGAAATATCAAAAAATTTGGGGTATCTCAGCAGAATGCAGGAAATATTTCTATTGGAGACATCTTAGATAAGAATAATTTACCAGCATTGGATGACCAAGGTCAAATTCTGGAAACAGCCTATTCTTATTGGACGACCTTAGGCATGGATGGTTCTGATGTAGAAAAGGGTGGAGTCGGGGAAGTTTTGATGAGGCGCAGTACCGCAAGAAATATTTATACCTATTTAGGCAATGTCAATCTGACGAATTCTTCCAATGCCTTTAACAATACTAATATCACCCCCACCATGTTAGGGCTTTCGGCAGGAGATACCTCGGGGCGAGATAAGCTGGTTCAGTTTGTTCAAGGGTATGATGCCTATGATGATGATAGTAATGGTAACGTCAATGAAAAGCGAGAATGGCTCTTGGGATCTTTTCTCCATTCCAGACCTCTTCTCATCCATTATAGCCCCCAACCTGATTCAATATCGGTGATTTACGCTGGGGCTAACGACGGGATGCTTCATGCCTTCAGGGATAATGATGGAGAAGAGCTTTGGGCCTTCATCCCTCCAGATCTCCTAAATAAACTTCAGGCCCTCCGAGCGGATGTCGTAGAGTCCTTCATAGACGGTTCACCAAAAGCCTATATTACCTACAAAGACGATGGATCAGTTGACCAGGCCATTCTCATTTTTGGAGAAAGAAGAGGTGGAAATCGTTATTGGGCTATTGACGTTTCAGATCCCTATAACCCGAAATTAAAGTGGCAAATCAATCCAGACGAGCTGAATTCATCCTATGCTGAGATAGGGGCGACAGATCCAGTCACGGCCCGCAAAGGACAGACATGGTCCTCACCGAATATAGGAAAGATTGCCTACGGTTCAGGAGAGAAATGGGTGGCCTTTATCGGTGGCGGATACGATGATAATCAAGACAACGAAATTCCTGGAGCCGATTCAAAAGGTAGAGCGGTATACGTTGTAGATATTCTTGATGGCTCCCCTGTCAAACGATTCTCCTTTACCGAAAATAGCAGTATGACCTATTGCATTCCTAGTGATATCGCCGCAGTAGATATTAATGGCGATGGTAGAATCGATCGTCTCTATGTGGGTGACATGGGGGGGCGAATGTGGAGATTTAATATCAATGATTCCAATCCTGATAATTGGTCAGGAAGGATCGTTTTCGAGTCCAACCCAGGAAAAGACAACACTACAGGTAGGAAGATCTTTTATCCTCCCGATGTGACACTCGAAAAAGACGTTGGTGGAAATTATGAGATGTTATTCTTCGGAACAGGAGACAGAGAACATCCAAAAGAAGGGACAGTGATCAATCGCATCTATGCTATAAAAGATAAAGGTTCTGCTCAGGTGCTGACAGAAAACAGTCTCTATGATGTGACTTCTGATGAGCTACAAGATTCTGGAACGACTCAGGCAAGGAAGAATGAAATCATAACCCAGCTGAGATCAGCAGACGGATGGTTTATTAAATTAGAATTAAATGTAGGGGAAAAATCTCTTGCACCTCCCGTGATATTTTTTAAAACAGCCTATTTTACAACCTTTACTCCTTCCAGCGAAGGAATGGTGGGGGATCCTTGCTATGTGGGCGAGGGGATTGCAAGGCTTTACGCCTTAATGTATACCACAGGAAATGCCGTCTTTAATCTTGATCTCACCAATGATGTTGGTGGAACGGTGGTTAAAAGGGAGGACCGATCAAAAATCATTGGTACAGCTATTCCATCAGGGGTGATCATTACATTCATCCAGGGAACTGCCGTCGCCTATGTAGGTATGGGAGGAGGAGTTGTAAGGCCACAGCTAACAAATACTAAAAGTCTGTTTTCCATAAATTGGAAGGTCGTATTCTAAGAAGGAGAGAAAAATATGAGAAAATTTCTCAACAAAACAATCATTTTAGTCTCTCTGTTAATCCTTTTTTCTTCTTCCCCTGCCTGGTCTACAGATGAGGACCTCATTCAAACAGAAGGTATTCTGATGGAGGTCGATTTAAAAACAAATACGATGGTGGTCAACGAAAGGAGATTCTCATGGGATTCAAATACCTTCATCACGAATGAAAAGGGTTCCTCCATCACCATTGATAAATTGAAAACCAATTCTTGGATTTATATGGAAAGTATAGAGGATCGAGCAAACAAGCGAATATTAGTAAAAAAGATTCGTCTGATCAAGAAGCTTAAATAGATAGGAAGCCAGATTGGTATTTCATGAAAAAGAGAGGGTAGCCATATAAAAGGGCTCCCCTCTCTTTTTCTATAAGGATTATCTCCCTTTGGCTTTGACGAGGAGTTTGGCCAGGGCCTCACCGTTTCGGTCCATCGCATATTCGACGGTATCCTCAGAGCCCGTCGAGGTTGTCCTCAGGTCAGTCTCGTAGATGACCTTGCCGCTGGCCTGGTCGATCAATTGATAGCGGGCAGAAAAGGAAGCCGTGCCGGTGAATTCTCCTCCCGGGATAAAGGAGCGGCCGATCCGTCTTCCGACCGTAGACCGGGTATACTCCTTCACCGTCCCCTTGATCAGGAGAACTTTCTTCCCTGACGGAATCTCCTGGCCGGTCCTGCTTCCCTCTTTGGCGATGAAGTCAAAGAGGCGATACTTCTCCGAATATCTTTTGAGCTGGTAAACTGCCTTCTCAGCCATCTGCAAGCCTGCGGACTCAGGGGCTGGGGAACCCGAAGGGACTTCAAGATCCTTAACAACCACCGCATTGTAATCCCTCAAATTAAATTCCTGAGCGGACGCCATCTCGCTCACCCCAATTACCAAACCTATGATAAGAATAACGATGAAGATTCGATCTGTCTTCATATTCGCCTACCTCCTCTATTTTCTTAATCCTAAGCGAACCGGATCGCTTAACCTCAACCTTAAACCTTTAAGGTACCCTATCTTCCGGCTTGATGGACTCTCCTGATATACTCCACACAGAAATGGGAAATCCGATCCACCCCCTGGTGAAGGAAGGCGTATCCCTCCCTCGCCCCTAATGCCCCGCCCCTGGCTCCGCTGGTGGGCCGAAGGTGATGGGCCAGAAGAATCTTCTTATCCTCTGCAGAACTCACGTAAGTCTTGATCTCCGCCACAGCCTTTCCAGCCCCCATCCCGACCCAGAACCTTGCGGCTGAAGAGCCTGGAGCCATGGTCAGGATATCCCCCCAGATCAACAACGTGTGAGGACCGGAGGCTCTGGATTGGTCATCGGTCACTTCTTTAAAGATCCCCGCAGATGTCAGTTTTGCCTTGAGTTGAGTCCGATAGGCCTCTCTATATTCCTCCAGTTTCCCGGGTCCGATATCCGGAAGCCCTTCGGTTGAAAAATTTCCGATCACCACCGTATCATAAATCTTTAAGTCCACCCCGGGAGCTAAAAAAACATACCCGGTTGAATCTCTGTTAAAAGCAACCTGAGATTTTTCGTCAACCCCTGCCCCCTGACCGAAGGCCAATGGTGTAATTCCAAGAATAATTAAAAGGAAGAAAAAAGTGACGAACCGTCTGATAAGCATAATTCCCTCCTTATTCTATTTTCAAATTTATTTTAACTCTCAAAAGGATGAATTTCAACCTTGAAAATAGGACATTTCTACTTTGGTAAGAATAGGACATTTCTAAATTGGCTTGACACAGATGAATTTCAACCCTTGTCTTTTTAAATGAAATGGGATAATTTTAATCCGTGTATCTAATTTGCTCCGGGGAAATATATGTTCAAAGTGGTGATTCTTACCATCAGTGACCGTGGTTCCAGGGGCGAACGGAAGGATTCGAGCGGACCCCTCATCCGAGAGATGGTCAAGAACCTTCCTGCCGAGGTCATTCACTA
>Ga0172371_10004469_pt1 | contig 21123 bp, 19 predicted proteins | sample Lak12m_FD_114543 | JGI IMG/M metagenome (GOLD analysis project Ga0172371, IMG submission 114543) | Freshwater microbial communities from Kabuno Bay, South-Kivu, Congo - kab_022012_12m | ecosystem: Environmental > Aquatic > Freshwater > Lake | place: Democratic Republic of the Congo: South-Kivu... | reverse complement strand
GGTCATATGCCGCCGCTCCGCCCCAATAATGCAGCCCGTCTTCGTAGCCTACACGGTTGGAATGCGCCACAAAAGAGGTGAACATGCTGGCGTATGCCTGCGTTACGCGCTCCACCCAACGCGCCGATTCGAGTTTTTCGTCATCGTTCAATCCGCGCCCCGGCGAGGCGGAAGAAAAAAGCAAAATATCCGCGCCGTCCATCCAAAGCAAATAAGGCGGCGAAACATGCCAAAAATCTTCGCAAATGAGCAAGCCCATCCGCCCGAAGCGCGTATCAAAAGCGCGGATAGAGTCGCCGGACGCGAAGAATCTACCTTCATCAAACAAACCGTAAGTGGGGAGATAGACCTTATGATGAACGTGCAAAACTTTTCCGCCGGAAAGATATGCGGACGCGATAAAAAAGCGGTGACGCGAGTCTTCATCCACAAAGCCAACCACAAGGTCTAGGTCGCGGCTGGCTTTCAAGAGAGGCTGAAAAACAGGGTCTTCTTCCACAGGGTGATGAGCGACAGAGGAGGCTAAATCTTGCAGCACATAGCCGGTAAGGGAAAGTTCGGGAAAGACGAGCAAGTCCGCGTTTTGAGATTTGGCTTGCTCAATGTAAGCCAAATGCTTCTCTAAATTTGCGGAGACGCCGCCGAGGGTTGTATTAATTTGCGCGAGCGCGAGGTTGAGTTTCATCGGCAAAATCTTACCACGTCCAAATAAAATGCGACTTAATTTTTGCGACCATCGGCGAGTATCTTTATAATTTCCTCGCCGTAGCGTTCTACGCGGGTCGGCGATTCTTTCATCGTTGCGCGCAAGTCGTCCAAAGTCTTGGGCGGAAATTCACAGAGCGGAACAAGATAAGGTTTGGGAAGAATCACGTCCGATTCAACTTTCATCTGCTCGCCGATTTTTTTGCGCCAAGTCTTTAATTTTTCCATTCGGCGAAGAAACGCATCTGACTTAACCTCTTGCTTTTTGCGCGTTAGCAAGGGAGCCGCCGCCCCGCGCCGCGCCGCCTTCAAAAGCGCATCTCCCCACAGGTGAATTTGACGTTCGCTCAGCCCGGCAGCGGATAAATCTTCTTTGGCTTGCGGCGGGTTTTTAGCGAGCGCAATCAATATATCGTCCATGACCACTTTATAAGGCGGGCGGTTAAGCCGCTCGGCTTCGCTGTCACGCCATTTGACCAGTTGCGCCAAAGCGGTGAACTCGCGCAGGCTCATATCTTTGCGCGCCGCAAAGCGCTCCCAAGAATTTCCATTTGCGCGCGGCTTAGATTCATCCGGCAGGCAGGCGCGGGCAAAATCTTCCAACGCCAAAGCGAGTCTATCAGCCGCCATTAATTCTTTTTCCAAGACATCGCGCAGCGCAAACAAATAATGCGTATCAAAGCGCGCATAATGAATTTGGTCTTCGGTCAGCGGACGCGCGCCCCAGTTTGCTTTTTGGTGGCGTTTGTCTACAATAATTTCAAATTTTTGACGGAGCATACTGTCTAAGCCGACTGCGCGGTATCCCAATATGCGGGCGGCTTGCATGGTGTCAAACAGATTAACAAAATCAAAGTTGAAATCGCGCCGTAAGCAGATTAAGTCGTATTCGGCGGCGTGAAAAATTTTTTCAATTTGCGGGTTTGCAAAAAGCGGAGCTAGCGCGCTTAAGTCGGTTAGTTCTAGCGGGTCCACCAAATAGTCTACGCGGGGAGACGAAAATTGGATGAGGCAAACTTGTTCACGAAAAACGTGCAGGCTGTTAGATTCTGTATCCACTGCCACGCGGGGTTGAGCGGATAGGTCGGCAAGCATTTGGCGCAAGAGCGCGGGCGTATTTACCCAAACGGGCGGCGGCAGTGTGTCGGACATAGCGGCAGATTATAAACCTGTTAGTGACGGAGTGAGTTCTTTTTCCATTACGAGCCCGTCTTCGCCATCGTTGTAATATTTTTTCCAAACATCAATAGTTTGATAGCCTTCGCTTTCGTATAAAGCGATGGCATTGTGATTGGATGGGCGCACGGTCAGCCGAGCGCGCGGAACGCCCAGCCGCAATTCACAGGCGCGCAGCAAGGCGCGTCCCGCGCCGCGCCGCCGAAAACGCGAATCTACCGCGATGGTGGCAATCCAGCCCCAGCCCTGAGAAGGACGCGGGTCGCCTCCTACAAAGCCAATCATCTGCCCGTCTTCCACCGCCTTTAAGCGAATCACGTCTGGAAAGGTCAGCACGGCGATTAAATCAAATAGCGACCATGCGTCTTGCCCAAAACTTTCTTTTTCTAATTTTTGCAGGGCGCGTAAATCCAACAGCGAGGCTTTTAGAATGTTCATAGGTTGAGATTGTATCAACAAACGCCGCGAGACATGAAAAAAAATCCTTGCGCTTTTGACGCAAGGATTTTTTGAAACAAGGGTTATTTTATCCCTTTGAGTTTTTGCCGATGAAATTTTCCATCATGCTGGTAAATTCCATGGGGAAGATGAATTTGGTGGATGCGCCTTCGCCCATAGATTTAAGGGCTTCAAAGTATTGCAGCGTCATGGTCTTTTGGTCAACCGTCTTAGCGGCATCGTAAATTTTTTGCAAGGCAACCGCAAAACCTTCGGCGCGCAAGGCTTGCGCTAGTTTTTCGCCTTCGGCGCGGAGGATGTTGGACTGACGCTCGCCTTCCGCTTGTAGAATGGCGGCTTGTTTTGTGCCTTCGGCGCGATTCTTTGCGGCTTCTTGGTCGCCCATAGATTCGGTCACGAGGGCGCGGCGAATGCGCTCGGCGGACATCTGGCGGTTCATTGCGTCTTGCACTTCGCGCGGCGGGATGATTTCGCGGATTTCCACATTGGTGACTTTCACGCCCCAGCGTTCGGTCACTTCATCCAAACGGTTGCGGAGCATGTTGTTGATGTGTTCGCGTTCCGAGAGAACATCATCCAGCGGAATGCCGCCGATGACGGCGCGCAAAGTGGTAGCGGCGATACCTGCGGCGGCGGCTTCAAAATTACCTACTTGCAAAACGGATTGCGCCGGGTCTAGCACTTTGAAGTACCACAAAAAGTCAATGGAGATAGGCGCGTTATCTTTTGTGATGGAGACTTGATGCGGCACTTCGCGCAGTTGTTCGCGCAAATCCACTCGAACCGGGCGGTCCACGCCGGGGATGAGGAAAACCAAACCGGGTCCTTTGGGCTTATCTAATACGCGCCCCAAACGAAAGACGACCAAGCGCTGATATTCCGGCACGACGCGAATCATATTAAAGAGCGCAATGACAACGACAACCACTAGCAACCCAACAAAACATAAAGCGTATTCCATAGATTCTCCTTTTTGAAAATAAAACTGGCGGTCTTATTCTATCTTTTCGATTATCAAAATAAATCCATCGCGGCGCAGAACGCGCACGGAACTCCCTTTTGGAATTTTATGCTCGCTGCGGGCAGACCATAATTCCCCATTCACTTGAATGCTGCCGTCTTTGTCAATGTTGGAGCGAGCTTCGCCCGTTTGACCAATAAGCGCGTCCAGGTCATGCGTGGGGCGCGTTGCAATCACATCCAGAAATTTGACGGCGACAAACCAAATAAAAGCGGCTGTAATGCCGGAGGAAACGAACGCCACCAGCGGATTGACGGAGAGCCACTCGCCTTCTCGCGCAAACAAGAACATTGCGCCAATGACCATCAACAAAATGGAAACGGCAAGGAAAATTTTATTGCGTCCACGAACGGCAAAGAAAAACGGAATTACGCTAATCAGCAAAATGACCAACGCCCACCAGTGAATAGAGAGCGTATATATGGCGTAACCCGCCAGTAAAAAACAAAAAACGGCGCTAATTTCCAAAACGCCTGTTCCCGGCGTGGCTAACGCCAACAAGGAGAGCAAAATTCCACCCAGTAAAATGAGGTACGCTAAGTTGGGGTCAAGTAAAATGTTCATAAGTCCTCCGTTTCATTATACAACAAGACGCAACAAGGCAAAACTCTGACCGCCGGTTTTGAGTTAGAATCGGCGCATCAAATACATTGGAGACAAAGTGAACTTTCAAACTATCTGCGTTATTGGGCTTGGCTACATTGGCTTGCCCACCGCCTCTACTTTTGCCGCGCATGGCATTAAAGCGCTTGGCGTGGATGTAAACCCACGCATTATTGAGACGCTCAACAAAGGCGAAATTCACATCCACGAGCCGGGCTTGCGCGAAGCCGTGCAACAAGCGCTCGCTTCGGGCAATTTCAGCGCGGCGTTGCAACCCGCCCCAGCAGACGCATTCATCATTGCCGTGCCAACGCCGTTCAAAGCAAACGAAACGGGCGCATACAACGGCGCAACCTACAAGCTTGCCGACATGCGCGCCGTAATTGCCGCCGCCGAGTCTATCGTCCCATTTTTACGCAAGGGAAATTTGGTCGTGCTGGAATCCACCTCCCCGCCGCGCACCACCGCCGATTTGGTCGCTCCCATTTTGGAGCGTAGCGGGCTTAAGGCAGGAACGGATTTTCATCTCGCCTATTCGCCAGAGCGCGTATTGCCGGGTCAAATTATGCGCGAGTTGATTGAAAACGCGCGCGTCATTGGCGGCGTCACGCCAGAATCGGCAAAAGCCGGACGCGACCTATACGCGACCTTCGTAAAGGGGCAAATCGTCCAAACGGACGCGACCACCGCCGAGATGGTCAAATTAATGGAGAATACCTACCGTGATGTAAACATCGCCATTGCAAATGAATTTTCGCGCATCGCCGATAAATTTGGCGTGGATGTCTGGGAGGCTATCTCCATCGCCAGTCTTCATCCGCGCGTCAAAATTCTTGCGCCCGGTCCCGGCGTGGGCGGTCACTGCATTAGCGTGGACCCATGGTTTTTTGTGGAGGCTGCGCCCGAACTCACCCCGCTGATTTACCAAGCGCGACAAGTGAATGACGCGCAGCCGCGCTTTGTGGTGGAATTGACTCAACGCGCGCTTTCCACACTAACGGGCAAAAAGATCGCCGCGCTTGGGCTTGCCTACAAGCCAGATGTGGACGACCTGCGCGAAAGCCCCGCCAGCGAAGTTGTGCATCTTCTTCAAAAAGAAGGCGCGCTCGTCAAGGCGTGGGAGCCGTTCAAACCTCAGGCAAATCTGGCGGGCATTTCAATGGCAGAATCGCTGCAAGACGCCGTCAAAGACGCAGACGCAATTCTGCTGCTCGTCAAACACACCGAATTTGTAAACCTCAACCCCGCAGAAGCGGCAAAGCAAACCAAAGCGCGTATTGTCATAGACGCGGTGAATGGATTGGACTTTGCGGCATGGGAAAAAGAAGGTTTCAGAGTCATTAAGTTAGGCGATGGAAAACTCCACGCGCCTCGTCCCTTGTAACTCATCTCCTATGAAAATACTCTCCGTGTTTGGAACGCGCCCCGAAGCCGTAAAAATGGCGCCCATCGTCCGCCTGCTGCAAGAGGATGCGAAGATTGAGTCGCGGGTTTGCGTTACCGCGCAGCACCGTCAAATGCTAGACCAAGTATTGCGGCTCTTTCAGATTCAACCGCAATATGATTTAAACCTCATGCGCGAGAATCAAAGCCTGGCGCAATTGAGCGCGGAAATTTTTACGCGCCTCGACCCGGTCATCACGGACTTTGAACCGGATTGGATTCTGGCGCAGGGCGACACGACCACAGTCGCCATTACGGCTCTGCTGGCATATTATCGCCGCGTAAAATTTGGTCATGTAGAAGCCGGGCTAAGAACGCACGACAAGTGGCAGCCCTACCCAGAGGAGCTCAACCGCCGCGTGGCGGGAGTTATAGCGGACTTGCATTTTGCTCCCACCGAATGGGCAAAAGAAAATTTACTGCGCGAAGGCATTGACGAAAGTCACATCGCCGTGACGGGCAATACAGTGATAGACGCGCTGCAATACGTTGCCGCGCAGAACGAACCGCCGGAAATAAAAGAACTGATAACGAGATTAAAAACAGGGAATAAAAAAATAATTTTAACAACGGCGCACCGCCGCGAAAATTTTGGTCTGCCGTTGGAAGAGATTTGCCGCGCTTTGCTGACGTTGGCGCAACGTGAAGATGTGGAAATTATTTATCCCGTACATCTTAACCCGCATGTGCAAGAGCCGGTTTATAGGCTGTTGAGCCATGTAAAACACATCACCCTTTTGCCGCCGCTGGATTACCTACCCTTGATTCATTTGATGAAGCAAGCCACGCTTATTTTGACGGATTCTGGCGGCATACAAGAGGAAGCGCCCGCCTTTGGAATTCCGACTCTTGTGCTGCGGGATGTGACTGAACGCCCGGAGGGCGTAGCCGCGGGGACGCTCAAATTGGTCGGCGCAGATTCTCTCCGCATCACGACTGAAGCGGCGCGCCTGTTGGATGATTCTGCCGCTTACAAGGAAATGGCGCGGGCGGTGAATCCCTATGGAGACGGGCGCGCAGCGGCGCGCATCTTGGATAGATTAAAAAAACTTGACGGTTTGTAATGTTGAGCGGGTAATTTATGAGTATAATGAGGGCGCAATGAAAACGTTTCGCCGACTTTTTACGCTGTTTTTAACGTTAGCCCTCGTAAGCGCGGGCGGGCAGCGCGCTTACGCTCAATCTACGGAGAATAAATATTTCAGCGAAACCGGTCACAACGTCAGCGGGGATTTTCTGGCGTTTTACAATGGCAACCCAAATTCCATTTTTTTGTACGGCTACCCCATTACCGAACAATTTACGAGCAAAGACGGTCAAACGGTTCAATATTTTCAACGGGCGCGGTTTGAATATCACCCCGAACAACCGGAAGGAATGCGCGTACAAACTACGCCGCTAGGCAGCCTCACTTACGCCTCCACCGGAAATTTGGGCGTCTCCAACTCTTTTGCCTGCCGCCTGTATAACGAGACGGGCTTTTCGGTCTGCTTTGCCTTCCTTGAATTTTTTGACCAGTACGGCAGTCTGAATCAATTTGGGTATCCTATCTCCGGGTTTGAGTATCACGAGAATAAACTGGTTCAATACTTTGAGCGGGCGCGCTTGGAATGGCAACCGTGGCGACCAGAAGGTCAGCGCGTGGTCGTTTCAGATTTAGGACGCGCCTACTTTGACCAATTACATGAAGACCCCGCCTTAATTCCGCCGGTGAAACCGCTGGATAACACCATTCAAACCGTCCTCAGCCTGCAAACGCGCGCGTTTGCATGGAAGGCGGTGACTCTCGCCAGCGACTCGCAATTAATCTTCGTGATTGTGCAAGACCAAAATTTGCAGTCTGTCACCAATGCGGCTTGCACTTCCATTGTGCATTGGCCCGATGGTCGCAACGAATCTTACGCGCTTAACACAAATTCCAACGGGGTGAGCATTATTTCGCTCTCCTTTACCAATCAGCCTTATGGCGGGTTGGTCTATGCGGATGTTTCTTGCGCTTATAACGGTCTCACAGGCGGAACAACAACCTCGTTTCGCATTTGGTATTAATCATTTTTAGGTTAAGTATTCCCAATCTGCTGGGGTCGTGGTAGAATGTCGCCCGTTCAAATGATGGGTGCGTAGCTCAGTTGGTTAGAGCGCATGTATCACACACATGAGGTCCGGGGTTCGAGCCCCTGCGCGCCCACAAAATACAGGTTGCCGTTGGGCAGCCTGTATTTTTTTGGCATGGTATAATTTTGTTTGTCTTTTATGAAACTTTGTTCAGGAGCGCGCTTTGGCTTTCAATCCTATTAATTGGCTTTTGGGGCTTTTTTCCCTAGATATAGCCATAGACCTCGGCACCGCCAATACGCTCGTTCATGTGCGCGGCAAAGGAATTGTCATCAACGAACCCTCATGGGTTACGGTGGATAAAAAACTTCGCCAACCGCTTGCTATTGGCTTAGAGGCAAAAGAAATGGTCGGGCGCACACCCGGCAACGTGATGGTCGTACGCCCCATTCGAGATGGCGTTATAGCTGAGTTTGACGTAACCCGCGTCATGTTGGAATACTTTATTGGCAAAGTACACGAGCAAAGCATGGTTCCGCTCCCCCGTCCGCGAGTCATCGTAGGGTTGCCCACCGGCGTAACCGAAGTGGAAAAACGCGCAGTCTATGACGCGGTGATGGCTTCTGGCGCGCGCCAAGCCATGTTGATTGAAGAACCCATTGCCGCAGCGATGGGCGCAGGCTTGCCCGTTGGAGAAATTCGCGGCTCTATGGTCGTAGATATTGGCGGCGGCACAACCGAAGTGGCTGTACTTTCCATGAGCGGCGTAGTCGCCTCGCGCTCGCTGCGCTCCGCCGGAGACGAGATGGACCAGGATGTCGTTCAGTACATGCGGAATAAATACAACCTACTCATTGGCGAAGGCAACGCTGAACAAATTAAGTGGCAAATTGGCTCGGCGTACCCACTTCACCCTGAAAAAACAATGGAAGTGCGCGGACGCAACCTTGTTACCGGACTGCCGGAAACGGTTGAAATCTCCTCTGTTGAAATCCGCGAAGCGCTCTCCGGCTCGGTGCAAGTGATTATAGACACCGTGCGGGACGCGCTCGATGAAGTTCCGCCGGAAATTGTATCGGACTTGATGGACGTTGGCATTTGTCTGGCGGGCGGCGGCGCCTTGTTGCAAGGCTTGGCAGAACGGATGACGGACGAACTCAAATTGCGCGTGTGGGTTGCGGAAGACGCGCTCACCTGCGTGGCGCGCGGCGCGGCAATGATATTTGAAGACCTGCCCACACTTGGAAGATATTTGGTTGGGTTAGAGCGCGGCAGCACGCGCCACCTGCCCAACTAACCTAAAAAATGAACTCTCGCTCTTTACAAACGACCATTGTATTCCTTGTCGTTGGAGGAATTTTAGCGCTGACGCTAGGCGGATATTTAGGCGGCGCGTCTAATCAATTTAACTCCAGTATAATAGAAGCGCAAAACTGGCTCAGCGCGCGCTATCGCGGATTTCAAGAATTTATGACCACGCCGCGAGACGCCGCCGCCTTACGCGCCGAAAACGAAAAACTTACAGAAGAAATCTCCCGCCTGCAAACTCAACTCATTGAAATGCAACAGCGCGTCAATGAAACCGACATCCTCGCCGCGCTGGTGGATTTTTCCCGCGCCAACCCGGAAAGTTCGTACAAAGCCGCCTCGGTCATTGGGCGCGACCCCAGCCCCTTTTTACATTACATCATCATCAATCGCGGTTCCAGCGATGAAATTCGGCGCGGAATGCCTGTTGTCACCAATCAAGGTTTAATTGGACGCGTGGATGCGGTCATTGCGGATGCGGCGCGGGTGCAACTCATCACCGACCCGGCTTCATCCGTCAATGTCTATTTGAAAAACGCCGAGACCAACGCCATGCTGCTTGGCTCTGTAACCGGCGATATTGCGCTGGATATGATTTCTCAGGACGCAACCGTAGAAGCGGGCGACCTTATCCTCACCTCTGGTTTGGGCGGCGGCTACCCGGCAGATTTAATCGTTGGGCAAGTAGCGACCCTACGCAGTTTGGAATTTGAACTCTTCCAACAGGCAACGGTGCAACCCGCTGTAGATTTTACGCGGCTGCAAATTGTGCTGGTCATTACCAATTTCCGCCCGGTAGATATTGCCCCGCTAGAACCATAAATCTACTTTATGCGAAACCTTATCGCCTTCCCTTTATTGATTCTCGCCATCCTCTTGCAAACGTCCATATTCAATCAAGTGCGGCTGCTCTCCGGCAGCGCGGACGCATTGTTGCTGATATTGGGCGCATGGGCGCTGCAAGACCGCGTAGAGTCCGCGTGGAGATGGGCGGCGCTTGCCTGTCTGTTGGCTAGTTTTGTTTCGCATCTGTCGTGGTTTATATACGCGCTGGGCTATGGCGGAGTCGCCATCCTTGCCCAAACCCTGCAAAGGCGCGTTTGGCAAGCTCCCTTGTTGGCGATGTTCAGCGTGGTTTTGTTAGGAACAATTGCAATGCACGTTCTCACTTACGCCTTTTTACAAATAACGGGAACGCCCATCATTTTTACGGACGCGCTCGGTCTGGTCATTTTGCCAAGTCTTTTGCTTAATATGTTATTCGCCATACCCATTCATGCCTTTATGCGCGACCTTGCTCGTTGGGTGTATCCGCCTGAGGAGTACGCATGAGTCAGCCTAGCGCAACCCAACAGCCCGTCCGCTTTGAAGCGTGGCGATTAATCTCCGTATATGTCCTTATTGCCATCGCGTTTCTGTGGCTGCTGCTGCGTCTCTTCAATTTACAAATCATCCAAAATAAAAACTGGCTGGAACGCGCCGTAGATAATTACACCAATGAAGTCAGCGAGCCGGCGCAACGCGGAATTATTTACGACCGCAATGGATATATTTTGGCGCGGAATTTGGCTTCTTACAATATCGTCATCACTCCTGCAAATTTGCCCGATGACGACTCTGACATTCAAAATATTTACCGCGACCTTTCAGCGCTATTGGATATTCCAGTCGGCGGGCGCGCCGATGATGAAAAACTTTTGGAAGAAGCAAAATTGTTCGGTCCCTGCGTGCCGGGTCCCGGCATTGCTCAATTAGTGGCGTTGCAAGATTCAATTGCGCCTTACAGTTCGGTCAAAATTAAATGCAACGTATCGGAAGAAATTGCTCGATTCGTGGAAGAAAAAAAAGCCGACTGGCGCGGCGTAAGCGTGGAAATTGAACCTGTGCGCGACTATCCCACCGGTTCATTGACGGCGGCATTGGTCGGTTTTTTGGGTCCCATTCCGGCGACTTTGGAACAAGAGTATCGCGCTTTGGGGTTTATTCCCAACCGCGACAAAATTGGCTATGCCGGAGTAGAAGATTCGATGCAGGATATTCTGGCGGGGAGAAACGGCTTGCGCGTGGTTCAAATTGACGTGGCTGGGCAAGAAATTCGCAACCTGCAACCGCCCGAAGCGCCTACGCCGGGCAATAATGTTTACTTAACAATTGACACGCGCTTACAAGCCATAGCCGAAGCGTCCGTACAGCAAGAAATTAATTTCTGGAATACTTATTTCCAAACCATTCGCATTTCTAGCGCGGTAGCCATTGCTATGAACCCAAAGACCGGCGAAATTTTAGCAATGGTTTCCTACCCAAGTTACGAGAACAATCGGCTGGCGCGTTTTATTCCCGCTTATTATTACCAGCAATTGAGCGAAGACCCGCGCCACCCGCTACTGAACAACGCCATCTCAGCGGAATTTCCGCCCGGCTCGGTTTTCAAACTCTCCACCGCCACTGGCGCCGTCAATGAAGGCGTAGTAAACACCTCCACCATTGTGGATGCGCCCGGCAAGTTGGAACTGTGCGAAAAATTTAACCCCAACGACCCCTGCACGGGCTTGAACACCCGCCCTTTTGTGGACCACATCTACGAAAAGAAACCCGAAGGATTTGGGCAAGTGAGCATTTTTGAATGTATCGCCTATTCTAGCAACGTATGTTTTTACAAACTCGGCGGCGGCTATGAAGATGAAATTCCACAAGGGCTGGGCATTGAGCGCTTGCGCGAATACGCGCGCGCGATTGGCTACGACCAACGCTCTGGCATTGAACTCAAAGGCGAAGCGGATGGGCTAATTCCCTACCCGCAGTGGAAGCGCATCAACACGGGCGAAAACTGGTCCACCGGCGACACCTACATCGCCAGCGTAGGGCAAGGCTATGTTCTCGCCACGCCGCTACAAATTCTCTTGTCCGGCGCGACAATCGCTAATCGCGGCAAACTCATGCAGCCCACCATCATCCACGAAATTACAGATGGCAACGGCAAGCCATTGGAAGTATGGTTCAACCCGGAAGATTTCAGCGTATCCAACAGCCAAACGCCGGGCAGTTACCGCATCTCTCCATTTACGCCCAACCTCAAATGGGATATTACTCAAACGCCCATGATTAAAAGTTACGAATGCGGCGATGGCTATTGCAGCCTGAATGAAAACGAGCTCAAAGTCGTCCAACCTGAAACCGTAGAAGTCGTTCGACAAGGAACGCGCATGGCAGTGACCACAAATCCCTTTGGCACGCTCTATAAAATCTTCAACGACTTTCCCATTGCCGTAGCCGGAAAAACTGGAACGGCGGAATACTGCGATGACGTCGCCCGCGCCGCCAATCAATGTGACTTTGGCAAATGGCCCACCCACGCATGGACGCTGGCATACGCGCCCTACGAAGACCCCGAAATTATCGTTGTGGCGTTTGCCTATCACGGCGGAGAAGGAGCGAGCGTTGCCGGCCCCATTGTGCAGCGCATTATCAAAGGCTATTTTGAGCTCAAAGCCATAGACCTAGCGCAGGGCAAACCAACCTTTGGGCAATAATAACTTCATTGAAATACGCCGGGCGCTTACGCATCACGGTATAATTTAACGCGATGACAGAACCAGCCGCTTCCTCCGTTCAAATTAAAGGCATTCGAGACGGTCTGCTCGCCACCTGCGCCGATATAGACTGGCAAAGCATTTGCGCCGCCCTGCTCACGCAAATAGACGCGCGTCCCGCTTTCTTTCAAGGGGCGCGTCTGGCGCTGGAAGTAGGCGCATTGCCGCTTAAGGTTAATGATTTGGTGGAACTGCGCGACCAACTCTCCGAACGCAGCGTGGTGCTCTGGGCAATCATCAGCGAATCGCCGCTCACGGAACAAACCGCGCAATTACTCGGTCTCGCCACGCGCATCTCCAAACCGCGCCCGGAAGAAAATACGCGCAGCGAACCCGTCTCGGAAGATTCCGCGCTCTTCATCACAAAAACGCTGCGCTCCGGGCAGCGTGTGGAATACTCTGGGAACATTGTCATCTATGGAGATGTAAACGCGGGCGCGGAAATCATTGCGGGCGGGCATGTCATTGTTTGGGGGCGCGTGCGCGGAATGATTCACGCGGGCGCAAACGGAGACGCCTCCGCCACCATCTGCGCGTTAGATTTATCCGCCACGCAGATTCGCATTGCCGATAAAGTCTCGGCAATGCTCAAACCGCAGAAACATCCCCAGCCCGAAGTCGCCAGCGTCAGCGGCGATGGCGTTTTGCAATCTGAACTTTGGCATGTTGGCTAATTCAAATTTACAGGAAAAATTTATGACCGCACAAGTGATTACCGTAACCTCAGGAAAAGGCGGCGTGGGAAAAACCACCGCAGTCGCCAACCTTGCCAACGCACTGGCGATGGACGGGAAAAAAGTCGTCTGCATTGACGGCGATATTGGGCTACGCAACCTAGACGTAGTGATGGGCTTGGAAAATCGCATTGTCTATGACATTGTAGATATTATTGAAGGGCGCTGCAAACTAAAACAGGCGATGATACGCGACAAGCATTACAGCGACTTGTACCTCATCCCCGCCGCGCAAACACGGGATAAAAACGCCGTCTCCAACGCGGACATGCTGCGCCTCTGCAAGGAACTGCGCGGCGAAGCGGATTTTGTCATCATCGATTCTCCCGCCGGAATTGAACGCGGCTTTCGCAACGCCATTGCGCCCGCCGACCGTGTGCTGGTAGTCACCAACCCGGAAGTAAGCGCCGTGCGAGACGCAGACCGCGTAGTGGGAATTTTGGAAGCGGAAGAAAAAGGCAGCCCGGCGTTAATCTTGAATCGTCTTAATCCTGTTTTGGTGAAAAACAATGACATGCTCTCCGCCGAAGATGTGCTGGATTTGCTCGGCATTTCCTTAATTGGAATTGTGCCAGAGGACGAGACAGTTATCATCGGGTCGAATCGCGGCGCGCCCGTTGTCACAGACGCGAAAAGCCGCGCCGGTCAAGCATTTCGCAATATCGCCAAACGGATTCAGGGCGAGGAAGTTCCCTACCTAGACCTTGAGCAACAAGGCGGTTTGTGGGGCGCCATTCAAAGACTCACCGGGAGGAAGTAGATATGGGATTCTTCTCGCGTAAACCTAGCGCAAGCAGCGCAAAGGAGCGTTTGCAACTGGTCTTGGTGCATGACCGAACCGACCTGCCGCCCGCTCAACTGGAAGCGCTAAAAAATGACTTGCTCGCCGCCATCTCCAAATACATTGATATAGACCCGCAAGCGGTTCAAATTGGATTAGAACGAGATGGACGCTCGCAGCGCCTTGTGGCGGATATTCCCCTACGCACGGTGACAAAGCGAAAGAAGGGGGGATAGTCTTCTAGTCTTCTAGTCTTCTAGTCTTCTAGTCGGCTAGTCGGCTAGTCGGCGTATCCCGCCCCCTATCCCTCAACTATGTCACGCGGTCTTTCTTGGCGCAATTTTGATTTTATCTTGCTGGGCGCAGTTATTCTCGCGTCCGCTTTTGGCACAGCCATGATTCGCTCTGCCGTAGCGGGCAACGAGGTGCTGCAACCGCTCATTACGCGCCAAATTTATTTTGCTATTTTAGGCGTGACGGTTATTTTCACAGTCGCTTCCATTGACTATAACTACTGGCTGGCGCTCTACCGCCCCATGTATATTGTCATCATGGGTTTTCTGCTGACGCTCACCGGTTTGGGGCAAGTGGCGTTTGGCGCGCAGCGTTGGTTTCAAGTTGGCGTTCTGTTTTTACAACCCACCGAATTTGCAAAAATTATCGCCATCATTATTTTGGCGCGCTACTTTGACGCCACCCAAAACCAGCCGCGTGACCTGCGCTGGCTGGCTGGCGCGCTCATTTGGGCTTCCGGCATCACATTGATGATTCTGCTGCAACCCAATTTGAGCAACGTCATGGTGTTGATGGTCATTTTAGGAATCATGCTATGGGTCAATGGCGTGCAAATTAAGCATGTCGTCACCGCCGGAGTAGTCGGCGCGGTTGTGCTGACTATTGTCATTGCCGCTTCCGTAGCGGGAATTCGCCTGCCCTTTTTGCAACCCTATCAACAAGAACGCATTGTCAATTTTGTTGTTCCAGACCCCAACGATACCTACGGCAACCGCTACAACGTGCAACAAGCGCTCATCGCCGCAGGCTCTGGCGGCGCGCAAGGACAAGGCTACGGTCATGGCACGCAAGTTCAACTGCGTTTTCTCAAAGTGCGCCATACCGACTTCATCTTCGCAGCCAGCGCGGAGGAATTTGGCTTTGTCGGCGGCGCGTTTCTCATCCTCACCATTGCCGCCATCGTATGGAGGTGTATCCGCGCCGCCCAAAAAGCGCGCGACCTCGCCGGTTCAATGATTGCGCTCGGCATGGCAACCCTCATCTTCTTTCAAGCCACCGTAAACATCGGCATGAACCTGAACGTGCTGCCTGTCTCCGGGTTGCCGCTGCCCTTCGTCAGTTACGGCGGCAGCGGACTCACCGCCCTTATGCTCGGAATCGGTCTGGTAGAATCTGTCGCCATGCGTCACAAAAGCATGGAATTCTAGCTAGGAGTTTTCACTTTGTCCACGTCCCCCGCCCGCACCCGCGTAGCCCCCTCGCCCACCGGACACATGCACCTCGGCACGGCGCGCGTTGCCCTCTACGATTATCTGCTCGCCAAACAAACCGGCGGGCAATTCATCTTACGCATTGAAGATACAGACGTCAAACGCACCGTCCCCGGCGCGGAGCAAGAAATTATGGACGGCTTGCGCTGGCTAGGCTTGCAATATGACGAGGGTCCAGACATTGGCGGAAAGTACGGTCCCTACCGCCAAACGGAGCGGCGCGAAATCTATCAGCGCCACGCCAAGATTCTGATTGAGAAAGATCACGCCTACCCCTGCTTCTGCTCCGCCGAGCGGTTGGATAAAGTTCGCCAAGAGCAAATGAAGCGCAAAGAAAATCCGCATTATGACGGAACTTGCCGCGCCCTCGCGCCGGATGAAGCGGCGCGGCGCGTTGCCAACGGCGAGCCGTACACCGTCCGCTTCAAAATGCCGCATGAAGGCGCGACCATCGCGCATGACCATCTGCGCGGCGACATCGTCACCGAAAACAGCCAACTCAACGACCAAGTGCTGCTCAAAACGGACGGGCTGCCCACCTATCACCTTGCCGCCATCGTAGATGACCACGAAATGCAAATCACCCACGTCTTGCGCGGCTCGGAATGGCTCGGCACGTTTCCGCTGCACGTCAATATCGTCCGCGCCTTTGGCTGGCAAGAACCCACTTGGGTTCACCTCTCGCTTTTCCTCAAACCCAGCGGCAAGGGAAAACTCAGCAAACGCGACAGCGCCGAAGCGCTCAAAGATGGTCACTCCACCTTCATCAAAGATATGCAAGAACTCGGCTTCACGCCCGAAGGCGTATTGAACTGGTCTGCGCTGATGGGCTGGGGCGTATCGGAAGATGACGTGATGACTCTATCGCAAATGGTCGAGCGCTTTTCAATTGATTCGCTCACCGCCTCCGCCGCCGCGATTAACTTTCAAAAGTTAGACCACTTCAACGCGACTCACATCCGCGCCCTAACGACGGGCGACTTGGCAAGCCGCATCCAGCCTTACTTCACCCGCGAGGGTTTGCGCGTGGACAACGACCTGCTGCTCGCCATCATTCCCCTCATCCGCGAGCGCCTCACCACGTTGGATGACTGCGTCCCCTTTGGCGGATTCTTCTTCCGCGATACGGTCAGCCCTGCGCCGCAAGAACTCATCGCCAAGGGATTAGACGCGAAACAGTCCGCCGCCGTTGCGCGCAAGTCGTTGGAGATTCTCTCCGCCACCTCAACGTGGACTCACGCCGCATTGGAAGAACCCATGCGCGCCTATGTGGAACAAAGCGGCTTGAAACCCAATCAAGTCTTTGGCATTTTGCGAGTCGCCGTCACCGGTCAGCCCGTCAGCCCGCCGCTGTTTGAGAGCATGACTCTCATCGGCAGGGAAAAATGTCTGCAAAGGATTCAATCCGCTGTGGATGTTTTGGAAAGTAAAAAAATCCACGAATTTCACGAATGACACGAATCGGATTTTCTAATTCGTAAAATTCGGATAATTCGTGGCAAAAATTTACGCTACATTTCTAGCGCGCAAACATCCAATTTAATTCGCGCAAACGCGCCGCATCCTCTTCGCGCATATCCACCTCGCTCATGCGCCATTCCCAATTGCCGCCCAGCCGCGAAGGATAATTCATACGCGCCTCGCCGCCCAACCGCAGCACATCCTGCATGGGCGCAACCGCCAAATTGGCGGAAGAAGCCCACACCGCGCGAATCAAATCCCATGCAAAATCTTCCCCGCTCACGCGCAAATAACGGCGGGCAAAATCTTTCTCGTTCTCCAAAGCAGATTCATACCAGCCGCGCGCGGTGTCGTTATCGTGCGTACCAGTGTACGCCACGCAATTTAGCGGGTAATGATGCGGCAAAAATGGATTTTCAGGACCCGAAAAACCAAATTGAAGAACCTTCATGCCGGGAAGTTTGAACGCATCTAAAAGTTCGCCAACGTCCGGCGTTACCACGCCCAAATCTTCGGCAATAATGGGCAGTTCGCCCAACTGCGTTTGAATGGCTTTGAAGAGACTCTTGCCCGGACCCTTCACCCACTTGCCATGCTCGGCGGTTTTTTCGCCTGCGGAAATTTCATAATATCCGGCAAAGCCGCGAAAATGGTCTAAGCGCAGCACGTCAAATATTTTCAGACAAGATTGAATACGCGCAACCCACCAAGCGTAGCCTTCTTGTTTGTGCGCCTTCCAATCATAAAGCGGGTTGCCCCATAATTGCCCAGTCGGAGAAAACCCATCCGGCGGAACGCCCGCCACTGCCGTAGGATTCCCCTGCCCGTCCAGAAAAAATAAATCAGGGCGCGCCCACACATCCGCAGAGTCGTAAGCGACAAAGATGGGAATATCGCCGATGACTTGCACGCCGCGCGCGTTAGCGTAGGCGCGCAGTTTTTGCCATTGGCGAAAAAATAAAAATTGATAAAACGAAATGCGCTCAATATCTTCTGCAAGGTCGGCGCGCGCTTTTTTGAGCGCGGCGGGCTTGCGCGCGCGCAGCGCCTCGTCCCAGCCGTTCCACGCGCCGCCGCCGTTGGCGTCTTTTAACGCCATAAAAAGCGCAAAGTCATCCAGCCACGCGGCGTTTGACTGGCGAAAAAATTCAAAGTCGTGAGATAGCGCCTGCGGGTTGGATTGATAGCGGGCAAAGGCGGCGCGAAGCGCCTTCCATTTGAGCGGAATCAACGCGCCGAAATTTACTTTACGGGCGGGCAGTTCGCGCAATGGAGAAATTTCTTCCGGGCGGAGGAGTCCGTCCGCAATTAATTCGTCCGGGCTGATGAGGTAGGGATTCCCCGCAAACGCGGAGAAACATTGATAGGGAGAATCGCCATAGCCCGTAGGTCCGAGCGGAAGCGTCTGCCAGTATTTACATTGCGCGGAGGCGAGCCAATCTACAAAGCGGTAGGCTTGCGCGCCTAAATCGCCGATGCCGTAAGGAGAGGGCAGGCTTGTGATGTGAAGGAGGATGCCAGAGGAACGGTTCATAATGAGGTTGAAGGTTTAAGGTTTGGAGTTTAGGAGGGTTTGGTATAGGTTCAGGTATTTTTGCGCGGAGTTTCCCCATGAGAAGTTTTGCGCCATGCCAACGCGCTGCATACTGCGCCATGCGTCTTGATTTTGGTAGGTCTTTAAGGCGGTTTTGATTGCCGCCGCAAGGGAAAGGTGATGCGTTTTTTCAAAGACGAATCCATTTTGCCCGTTGAGTACGGTGTCTTTTAGTCCGCCGGTAGCGCGCACAATGGGCAGGCAGCCGTAACGCATGGCTATCATTTGAGAAAGCCCGCAGGGTTCGTAGCGAGAAGGCATCAGCAGCGCGTCTGCGCCGGAGTAAATTTGACGGGCAAGCGTAGCGTCATAGCGCGTGATAACTTTGACTTTGTTGGGAAAAGATTCTTGTAGGGCAAGCGCTTCTTGTTCTAATTTTATATCGCCAGAAGCAAGGATGACGGCTTGCCAATCCAGCGCTTTGATATTTTTGAGCGCGGAGAAAACAAGGTCCACGCCTTTTTGAATATCCATGCGAGAGACCATGCCAAAGAGCGGAATGTGCAAAGAAAAAGGCAGGTCTAGTTTTTCTTGTAGGGCGGTTTTGTTGGCGGCGCGCGCGTCCAGCGTCTCGATGGAAAAGCGTTCCGTCAGCGCGGAATCTATGGCGGGGTTGAAGGAGTCTACGTCTAAGCCGTTGAGAATGCCGTGAATGGAGTCTTCTCTTACGCGAAGAAATTCTTGCAAGCCGCAGCCGTATTCTGGCGTGAGAATCTCTTGCCCGTAAGATTCTGAAACGGGGACGATTGCATCCGCCGCCCATAAGCCCAGCGGCAGCGGCAAAACGCGCGCCCAGTCGGGCAAATCGGTCTGCGCGAGTTTAATGTGATAGCGTTCCAGCAGGTTGCCGACATCCGCGCCCATAAAAGGCAGGTTGTGCAAAGTCAGCACAGAGACGGGGCGGCGCGCGCCTTGTTCCCAACTCCTTGCGAGCGAGGCGTAAACGCTGAGGGCGGTATGCCAATCGTTGGCGTGAATCACTTGGGGTTGCCAATTAATATGGCGCGTGAGTTCCAGCGCCGCCAGAGAGAAGAAGGCGTATTTTTCCGTATCCATGCCCGCGTTGGAAGAATAGACCGAGCCGTTTGCGCGAATAGGTTCGCCGTTGATGAGGTAAACGGGCATTCCATTAACGAGCGTTTCAAAGGCTTCGACTTGGATTTCGCCATTATCAAAGGGTATGGAGAAAATGCCCAGCGACTTTAACGGGTCGGCTTTGATTACGGAATGGTAGGGCAATACAAGCCGCGCGTCAATTTGCTGGTTGTCATTGGAGAGGGCGCGTAGCGCGCGCGGGAGCGAGCCTGCCACGTCCCCCAGCCCGCCAACTTTGACAAAAGGTTCGGCTTCTGCGGCAAGGAATAGTAAATTTAAGGTTTGAGTCATGGGGTCAATTTTACCCGACAAAAAGCAGGCTTGCTGTTTTTGACGCGCTAAAGGCGCTTAAAAAGATGGGCTAGAAAATTTTCACCGCGTGAGCGCAGCGCTCTGTTTAGAGACCCTCGCGTGAGAGTCTTTCCACGTTACGCATCCAATGGGGATTTGATGGAAAGCGCGCCGCCATCTAAAACATGGGTGTATATCATGGTGGTTTTTACGTCTTTGTGTCCAAGAAGTTCTTGCACGGTGCGAATGTCGTAACCCGCTTGCAGAAGATGCGTGGCGAAAGAATGGCGAAAGGCATGCGGGGTGACTCGCTTGGGGATTTTGGCAAGAGTGGCGGCGTCCCGTATGGCGCGTTGTAAGGCGGTTTCGTGGATGTGGTGGCGGCGGACGATTCCACTCAGCGGGTCTAACGCGATAGTGGAAGCGGGGAAGATGAATTGCCAAATCCATTCTTTGTGGGCGTTGGGGTATTTTTCTCCGAGCGCATAAGGCATTGGCGCCGAGCCGTAGCCATTTTGGAGGTCTTGTTGATGTAGGGCTTTGACGCGGATAAGGTGTTCTTGGAACGCGGGGACAATGCTTGCGGGTAGGGGTGTTTGGCGGTCGTCTCCGCCTTTGCCATCATAGACGAGGATGCGGCGATTTTCAAAGTCTATGTCTTTGACGCGCAGACGCAGACATTCCATCAACCTTAATCCGCTGCCGTACATAATTTGAACCATCAGTTTGTAGCTGCCTTGTAAGTTGGCGATAACGGCGCGGGCTTCTTCTTTGGAAAGAACGGTGGGTACGCGCTTGCCTTTTTTGGGGCGGACGAAGTTCAACTCGGCGCTTTTCAGTTCGATTTGGAGGACGCTGCGGTAGAGGAGGAGGATGGCGCTAATTGCCTGATTTTGGGTGGAGGCGGAGGCGTTGCGCTCCACGACTAGATGGGTAAGGAATTGTTTAATTTCGACAATGCCCATGTCTTTGGGATGGCGCTTGTTGTGGTAGAGGATATACCCGCGCACCCACTTGACGTAGGTATCTTCTGTGCGGTGGGAATATTGCTTAAGGCGAATTTGTTCCCGATAAAGGTCGAGGAGTTTTTTTTGTTTAGGCGGGTTTGAGTTCATGTCTTGCCCCTTTGAATGGGTGGTTGGTATAATGGAGGGTAAGTATTAAAGGAATTATACAGCGATTTGGCTGTGAACGCCGCTTTTTCGGGGGTTATACAGTACGCTGTGTAAACCATAGTTAGGCGCTGGCGTAAGGAGAATAATATGGAGTACGGTGAGATAGAAAGATGTAATCACTGCGAAG
>Ga0172371_10004467_pt1 | contig 21126 bp, 31 predicted proteins | sample Lak12m_FD_114543 | JGI IMG/M metagenome (GOLD analysis project Ga0172371, IMG submission 114543) | Freshwater microbial communities from Kabuno Bay, South-Kivu, Congo - kab_022012_12m | ecosystem: Environmental > Aquatic > Freshwater > Lake | place: Democratic Republic of the Congo: South-Kivu... | reverse complement strand
CTTTCCTTTTATTCTACCAACAAGTCCCATTTTTGCCAAGGTTTCTGAGTTGATAACATCACCGTCTTTAAAGTTTTTCTCTAAAACATCTAAATTTACAACTGCTGTATCTGTTGCAAATCTAAAAGACCTGTAACCCTTAAGCTTTGGATACCTTTTTATTATTTCTTTAATTATTGGCACTTTTTTTCTTCCAGCTCTTTGGTTTTGTCCTTTCATACCTCTGCCAGAATAAGTTCCCTTTCTCCCGCCCCTTCCAACCCTGTTCTTGCCAATACTTTTATGTTTTCTTTGTAATTGGTGAATTTGCATATTATTTTGCTTTAAATTTCCTCAAAGCTTCCATTGTTGCTCTTGCGTTATTTAATTTATTCTTTGATCCTGAAAGTATTTTTGAAGAAACGTTTTTAATTCCAGCTAAATCACAAATCATTCTAATAGCTCCTCCGGCAACCAATCCCCTTCCTTTCATTTGTGGCTTTAACAAAATAACCGATGGCCCAACTTTTGCCTCAACCTCATGAGGAATTGTATCATTTATAATAACAACACTAACCAAATTTTTCCTTGCCATTCTTGTGGCTTTATCTACTGATTGCGAAACATCCCTACCCTTATCAATTCCAATTCCTATTTTTCCTTTTTTATCTCCAGCAATTACAACAGCTCTAAATCTTAATCTTTTTCCACCGCCTGTAACTCTTGTAACTCTAGCTAAATCCAAAAGCTTTGTTTGAATATCGTCTTTTGGTTTTGCAAATCTGCTAGGACCTCCAAACTTTCCGCGCTTAAAACCAGCTCCCCTTTGTCTAGGACCAAATTTATTCTGTCCCTTTCCAGCTTCTTGTCGCTTGGCATCATCCTCTCCTGTTGGAATAGGCATAAATCCATCGTTTTTAGGTTGTTCTTCTTTTTTTATTGTATCTTCCATGTTATTAAATTATTAAAATTTAAGTCCACCTTCTCTAGCTCCTTCAGCTACTGCCTTTACTCTCCCATGATAGACAACACCACCTCTATCAAAAACAACTGTTGATATTTTCTTTTCTAAGGCTAATTTAGCTATTTGGCTTCCAACCTCTTTTGCTTTCTGGACCTTGGTTCCTTTTTTAATTTTAATATCTGAAACGCTAGCTAAAATTTTGGCCTTTACATCATCTACAAGTTGAGCATAAATATGATTGGTTGATCTAAAAACAAACAACCTTGGTCTGTCTGCGCTACCACTTATAGTAAGTCTTATTTTTTTATGGCGTCTTATTCTTTTGTCGTTTTTTGTGCTCATGTTTTTCTATTTAGCTGTTGCTACTACTTTTTTACCTTCTTTTCTTCTAATTTTTTCTCCTTGATATTTAATACCCTTTCCTTTATATGGTTCTGCTTTCTTTTGTTTTCTTACCAAAGCTGCAATGTGACCTACGTTTTCTTTATTAGCTCCAGAAATAGTAATAACGTTTTTTTCTACCAAAAAATTAATTCCAGGTAACTTTTGTATTTTGATAGGGTTTGTAAAGCCAAGGTTTAAAACCAAAAATTCTCCTTCTACATTAGCTTTAAATCCAACTCCTTCAATTTCAAGTTTTTTCTCAAAACCCTTGCTTACACCTATTACCATATTAGCAATTAAAGCTCTGTACAATCCCCACAATCCCCTTTCTTTTTTAACCAATTTGGCTTTTGGCTCAACAAAAATTTGCTGAACACCTTTGTCTTCCTTTATTTCAACCTTTATCTTAGGATGAATTTCTCTTTTTAATTCCCCTTTAGGGCCTGTAACTTTTATTTCTTGACCAATAGCAGAACTTATAATTTCTGCTTTTACCCCTTGAGGAACTTCTATTGTTTTGTTACCTATTCTTGACATAGTTTTATTTTACCAAATTTGGCAAATTACTTCTCCTCCAATTTTTTGTCTTCTGGCTTCCTTATCAGACATTATGCCTTTTGAAGTTGAAATAACGGCCAACCCATAACCTCCTTTGACCTTTTTAATTGATGAAAATCCTTGATAAATTCTTTGACCTGGCTTAGATATTCTTTTAAACCCTGAAATTACTGGAAGCCCGGTTATTTGGTCTCCTTCGTATTTTAATACAATTTTTAAAGCTGGCTTACCGTCTTTAGTAGCTTTTTTTACTTCTCCTAAAAACTTTTCAGATGAAATAATTGATGCTATCTTTTCTTTGATTCTTGAAAAAGGAATCAAAATCTCTGTTTTTCCAACAGCTTGTGCCGACTTTATTTGATTTAACATATCTGTAATTGGGTCTGTCATAACTTTTTGTATATATTTAAGCGAGTTAATAAACTTTTTGCAGGCCTTGGTCCACTTGTCTCCGCAGAGACAAAGGGGGTTATCAACAGCCGGAAAAAAGCTTGTTGCCGAGCTCTACCATGATGATTTTTTTATTCCCGGAATTTCACCTTTATTTGCTAATTCTCTAAAGCATATTCTGCAAATTCCAAACTTGCGCATAAAACCATGCCTTCTTCCACATCTAAAACAACGTCTTATTTTTCTGCTAGAAAACTTTGGTTTCTGTTTTGCTTTTGCTTCTTGTGATACTTTTGCCATAGAAAATTATAATTATTATTTCATTGGGAAACCGAGCAATTTATAAAGCTCTAATCCCTCTTCTTTATTTTTTGCGTTTGTAACAACCGTTATTTCAAGTCCAAAAATAGTTTTTTCTTTTTCTGTAAAAATTTCTGGAAAGGATATATGCTCTCTAAAACCCAGAGACAAGTTTCCATTCTTATCAATTGATTTTGGATTTAATCCTTTAAAGTCTTTTGATCTTGGCAAAGACAAATAAATTAATCTCTCCAAAAAGTCCCACATTCTTGTCTTCCTCAAGGTTACAACTGCTCCAATCTCTAAATTCTCTCTCAATTTAAATCCTGAAATTGATTTCTTTGATTTTACTAAATTTGTTTTTTGCCCGGCTATCAAAGACAAATCTTGTGCAATAAGATTTTGTATTTTCTCTCTTTCAGATGCTGATTTTCCTACTGCCTCTTTTCCAAAACAACTATTCAAAACAATCTTTTTAATTGAAGGAACAGCCATTGGGTTTTTATACCCAAACTTTTTCATCATAGCTGGAACAACTTCTTTTTTATATTTTTCTTGTAATTTTTCCATTATATTGCTTGTCTGCATTTTTTGCAGATTCTTTGTTTAATATCTTTTTCTATTTTATATCCAATTCTTACAGCTTTTCCGCACTTTGGACAAACCATTTTTACATTTGAAACATTTAAAAATGCTGGTACCTGAACAACTTGCCCTTTTTCACCTTGTCTTTTTGGTCTTACGTGTTTCTTTCTTAAATTCATTCCTTCAATTAAAATCTTGGCTTCTTTTGGAAGGGCTTTTATAACTTTACCTGTTTTGCCTTTATCCTTGCCTGCAATTATTAAAATATTGTCTCCTTTTTTGATTTTCATAGTTTTTATAATAATTCGGAAGCCATCATGGCTATGCTTAAAAATCCTTTTTCTTTTAATTCTTTTGCAACAGGTCCTAAAACTCTTGTTCCTTTGGGCTCTTTTCCATCTCCTAAAATAACTGCTGCGTTATCATCAAATCTTATATAAGATCCATCGGCTCTCTTAAATTCTTTTCTTTGTCTTATAATAACTGCTTTTACTTTATCGTGTTTTTTTACTATTTTTCTTGGCTCTGCTTTCTTAACTGTAGCTACTACAATGTCACCTATTTGAGCAATCTTCCTTCCGGTTCCTCCTGGCACGTTAAAAACCTGAATAATTTTAGCTCCAGTATTATCTGCTACTTTTACCATTGATCTTAACTGTACCATGTTTAAATATTTTAATGTTTAAATTTTTTTAATAACTATCCAGCTTTTATCTTTGGAAATTGGTGTTGTTTCCTCTATAATAACCCTATCACCAACTTTATATTCTTTCTTTTCGTCGTGGGCTTTATACTTTTTGTGTATCTTAAATCTCCTCATGTATTTTGGGTGCTCTTTAATTCTTTCTACCTGGACTACAACGGTTTTCTGCATTTTATCGGAAACTACTATTCCTTGTAATTGCTTTTTTGCCATGTTATTTGTTGTTTTCTTTTAAAATTGTCAGTATTCTTGCTAACTGTTTTTTTGATTCTTTCATCTCATTTACATTTTTCATTTTTCCTGAAGAAGCCTTAAATCTAAAATCATTCAATTTCTTTCTTAAATCTAAAACTGTTTTTTCTAACTCTTTTTTATCTTTTTTTCTAAGCTCAACTGTTTTCATGGTAATTATTTCTTAACAAATTTAGTTCTAATGGGCAATTTATCTCCTGCACCCTCTAAAGCTTGCTTTGCAATATCTTCTTTAAGTCCATCTATTTCAAAAATTATTCTTCCTGGCTTTACAGGGTAAACATAGTGATCAACTGCTCCTTTTCCTCCTCCCATTCCAACTTCTGATCCTTTAAATGTAATTGGTTTATCTGGAAAAATTCTAGTCCACAACTTACCTCCTTTTTTAAAATATCTTATAATATAACGTCTGGCTGCCTCTATTTGTCTTGATGTAAGCCATTTTGTGTCTAAACACTTTAAACCAAAACTACCAAAATTTATATCTGTTGCTCTAGTTTCAATACCTTTTGAAGGCATTTTGTGCCACTTTCTGTGTTTAACTTTTTTGGGCATTAATATAGACATGTTTTTACCCGAAGAGGGTTATTCAAATTTTTCTCCTTTATATAACCAGACCTTTATTCCTATTTTTCCATATGTACATTTTGCTTCGTCATGCGCATAATCAATATCTGCTCTTATGGTATTTCTTGGAAGTTTTCCTTGGGAAAGCCACTCTCTTCTAGCAATTTCAATACCATTCAAACGTCCCGACATTTCCATTCTTATTCCTTTTACTTCTCTATTAGACATAACTCTTTCAATAGTCTTTTTTATAACCTGTCTAAAGGGCATACGTTTTTCAATCTGTTGAGCAGACATTTGGGCAACTAAAGCAGCGCAAGACCATGGATTTTTTATTTCTCTTATTTCCAATTTTATATCTCTAGCAATTTTTATTTTTAATTTTCTTGTTATATACTTTTCAACTTCTTTTTTCAAAGCATCAATGCCTCCTCCGCCTCTACCAATTATTAAACCAGGTCTTGCAGACTCAATAATAACATTAACCTTATTTGCTGAATGTTCAATTTGTATATTAGCTACCGAAGCTTCTACTAATTTGTTTTTCAAAAAGTCTTTTATCAAAAAGTCTTCCTCTAAATATTGAGGCATTTTATTACCATAAAAACCGCGAATATTCCAATCTTCGGTTCCCTTTATTCTAAATGATTTTGGGTGAACTTTATGTGACATATTATTTTTTTGCTTTCTTTGGTTTAACTTCCTTTTTAACTACAGGTTTAACAACTTCCTTGTTTTCAGCTTTTCCGTTATTTCCATCGCTCAATGTTAAATAAATATGAGAACTTCTCTTTATTATAGGATATGCTCTTCCACGTGACATTGGATGCCATCTCTTTAACTTAACTCCCTCTTCTACTGAAATTTTTGAAATTACTAAATTATTTTCGTCTAAATGAAGATCTTTCTTTGCAGATGCAATTGCTGAATTTAAAAGCTTCAAAACATGTCCTGCTGGCTTGTTTACAGTAAACGAAAGCATTGCTTGAGCATCAAGTGCTTTTTTGCCCCTAACCAAATCTACAACTTGTCTTACCTTCCTTGGGGATATCCTTATATTGTTTAATTTAACTGCTAATTGCATAGTAAATTAATTTATTTTTTTGCTACTGGAGCTTTTGCAGCTGGTGTAGCAGTTGTTGCTACTTTTACAGCTTCTTTTTGCTCTGCTTCTGCTTCAATTTCTCTTTGCATCTTACCTCCGTGTCTTGAAAACTTTGTTGTTGGAGCAAATTCTCCCAACTTGTGGCCAACCATATCTTCAGAAACATAAACTGCTATAAAGTCCTTTCCGTTATGAACTCCTAGTGTACAACCTACCATTTCCGGAGAAATTGTTGAATATCTTGCCCATGTTTTTATAATCTTCTTTTCATTCTTTCCCAAACTTAAAACTTTCTCAAGCAGTGTCTGATCTATATATGGACCTTTTTTTAAACTTCTTGCCATAGAATTTATTTAGTTCTTCTTTGTATAATTAATTTGTTTGACCACTTTTTGACATTTCTTGTTTTAACTCCTAAAGCTGGCCTACCCCAAGGAGTTTTTGGATGCTTCAAACCAATTGGTTGTCTGCCTTCACCACCTCCATGTGGATGGTCAACTGGGTTCATAACAGAACCTCTTACTGTTGGCCTTATACCTTTATGTCTATTTTTTCCGGCCTTTCCAACTCTATAAAATCTATTTTCTGGGTTAGAAACCATTCCAATTGTAGCAAAGCATTCTCCCCTAAATTGCCTAATTTCTGTTGAAGGCATTTTCAAGTTTGTATAATCTCCATCATGAGCTAAAACTTGAGCTGAAGATCCTGCTGATCTTACAATTTTTCCTCCTTTAAATGGTTCTAATTCAATATTATAAACTGGTGTTCCAACTGAAATATTTTTTAATTGAACCCTGTTTCCTGGATTTAAAACTGCTTTTTCTGCAAAAACCACTTCTTGTCCTACTTTTAATCCTTGTGGAGCTATAATATATTGCTTTTGATTATCTGCATATTGAATTAAGGCAATAAATGCTGTTCTGTTTGGGTCATATTCTAATGCAATAACCTTAGCAGGCATATTCATCTTTGTCTGAGAAAATTCTATTATCCTGTACATTTGCTTAACTCCTCCCCCTTTGTGTCTTATTGATATTCTGCCAGAGCTTGATCTTCCAACATTTCTTTTCACGTATTTTAAAAGACTTCTTGGAGTACTAACTCTATCTCTTTTATTTGTCAGCTGGGAGAAATCTATTCCTGTCATCCCTCTTCTGGCTGGAGTTGTTGGTTTATATGTTTTCATGTTTAAATTATTTCAATCTTCTGACCTTCTTTTATTGTAATTATTGCTTTTTTATAACCTTTTCTAAACCCTTCTGTTCTACCCAATCTTCTTTTCTTGGCAGGTACTTTTATTAAATTAACCGACAATACATTTACTCCATAAATTCCTTCAACAGACTTTTTCACTTCCTGTTTATTGCTTCTGTTATCTACAACAAAAACATATTGTCTATCCTCTGCTAAATAAGTGGCTTTTTCTGATATGTGTGGTTGTTTTACAGCTTCGTATGAAAATCCTTTTGTGCTCATTGCAACTGGAGCTGAAATAACAGCCTTTTTTTCTGATTTTTCTTCTTTCTTTACACTTGAAACCTTCTTGGTCTTTTTAGGACTATTGTTTTCTTTCTTATTTTTTAAAAAGTCTAAAATTGGCATATTACTTAGCAAATGTATTTTCTATTGTTTTAATGCTTTCTTTTGTAACCAATAAATATTTATGATTCAATAAATCCAAAACATTAATATTTCTTGCGTCATCAACTGAAACTCCTTTTATATTCCTACCTGATAAAAATAACTTTTTATCATTGTTTGCCATTGCTAACAAAGTAGTTTTTCCTGCGCATGGCAATGATGATAAAACTTTTGCCATTTCTTTGGTTTTTCCTTTCTCTAAAACTATACCGTCTAAAATAATTAAATCATTACTCTTGGCTTTTAAAGACAAAACCATAAATAAAGCCTTCCTTCTCATTTTCTTTGGAATATCTCTTTCAAAAATTCTTTCATTTCTTGGGCCATGTGTAACTCCTCCTCCTTTCCATAATGGAGAACGTATTGAACCGTGTCTTGCTCTACCTGTTCCCTTTTGTCTCCAAGGTTTTTTGCCACCTCCTCTTACTTCTGATCTAGTTTTTGCATGAGCTGAAATTTGGCGCTGATTACCAGCTAAAGAAACTGCAACCTGATGAATTAAATCATTGTTAGCTTCAATACCAAAAACTTCCTTTGGCAAGGTCATCTCCCCTACTTCTTTTCCCTCTTGGTTATAAACATTTACTTTCATTTTCTATTTTCTGTTTACTAGCTTTTAATTTCTAATAATGTTTTTCTTGTTCCTGGCACTGCTCCCCTTACAACAATTAAATTATTTTCTTTATCAACTTTCATTACCTTTAAATTTTTAACAGTAACTCGTTCAAAACCCATACGACCTGGCATTTTTCTTCCTTTCCAAACGTGCTGAGGAAATCTAACACCCATAGAACCAATTTGTCTTGCTTGGTGCTTTTGTCCGTGAGATGCTCTTAAACCTCTAAATCCATGCCTTTTTACACCTCCTTGAAAACCCTTTCCTTTTGAAAATCCGGAAACTTTTATAATATCCCCTTCTGCAAAGTTTGAAACATTAATTTCATCTCCAACATTTAAATTAGCAGGTTTTCCGGCTTTTTCTCTATACTCTTTTATATAAACATACTCCTTGCCCTTCATTGACTTGGTTATTTTGTTTTTCTTTTCAATCTTTTTAAAACCAATTTGCAAAGCTTCATAACCATCGGCTTCTTTTGTTTTCTTTTGAGTAACAAAACAAGGTCCTGCAACAATTAAAGTTACTGGAGTAATTTTACCCTGTGCATCAAACATCTGGGTCATTCCAATTTTTTTTCCTAATATGTATTTCATACAATCTGTTCTATTAACGAAAAATGGGCTACTGCCCATTTCTTGGCAATGTTGTTATCTCGCCTAGCCGAAGCTGGGTGGAAAGTTAACAATTGTCTAATATGACTATGTTATTATATTTTTACTGTAATGTCAACACCTGAAGGCAAATTTAGATCTCTCAATGCTTCTATGATCTCATTATTTGGATTCAAGATATCTATAATCCTTTTGTGAACTCTCATCTCAAATTGCTCTCTTGCGTTCTTGTGTACAAAGGTTGAACGATTGACTGTATATTTTAGTATCTCTGTTGGCAACGGTACTGGTCCCAATACCTCTGCTCCAAATCTGTTAGCAATATCTATTATTTGCTTGGCAGAGTTGTCTATGATTTTATGATCATAGGCTCGCAATTTGATACGAAGCTTAAGACCGGCAGGAACTTCTGCCGGTTTTTTAGCTTTTTCTTTTGTTGTAGTTTTCTTTTCTTTTACTGCTGGCATATTACTTGATAATCTTGGTTACAACTCCTGATCCGACTGTTTTACCTCCTTCTCTAATAGCAAATTTATCTTTTTCCTCCAAAGCAACTGGAGCAATCAATTTAACTGTTAAGTTGGCTGTATCTCCTGGCATTACCATTTCTGTGCCTTGAGCTAATGTTACGTCTCCAGTTACATCGGCTGTACCAATATAAAGCTGTGGTTTGTATCCTGTAAAGAATGGTGTGTGTCTTCCACCTTCATCTTTAGATAATACATAAACCTCTGCCTGGAATTCTGTATGAGGAGTAATAGATCCTGGCTTGCAAAGCATTTGACCTCTTTCAATATCTTCTTTCTTTAAACCTCTTAACAAAATACCAACGTTATCTCCGGCATTACCCTGGTCTAAGCTCTTTTGGAACATTTCAACTGAAACTGCAACTGTTTTTTGAGTTGGTCTTAATCCAACAACTTCAACTTCATCGTTTTGTTTAATAACACCTCTTGCAATTCTTCCTGTTGCAACTGTTCCTCTTCCTTCAATTGAGAAAACATCTTCAACTGCCATACAAAATGGCTTTTCTAACTCTCTCTTTGGCTCTGGAATGTAGTTATCTACGGCATCCAATAATTCAACAATTGGTTTTACTGCTGGATCATCCATTGAAGTAGCCTCTAATGCTTTTGTAGCTGAACCTCTAATTATCGGTATTTCATCTCCTGGGTAACCGTTTTTCTTTAACAATTCTCTTACCTCTGATTCAACTAAATCTAAAATTTCTGGATCATCAACCATATCGCATTTGTTCATAAACACAACCAATGATGGCAAACCTACCTGTCTGGCCAAAAGAATGTGTTCTTTTGTTTGAGGCATAGGTCCGTCTGGTGCTGATACAAGCAAAATTCCGCCGTCCATTTGGGCAGCTCCTGTAATCATGTTTTTAATATAGTCAGCGTGTCCTGGGCAGTCAATGTGGGCATAGTGTCTTTTTGGAGTTTCATATTCCAAGTGAGTAATAGAAATGGTCACGCCTCTTGCTTTTTCTTCTGGAGATGCGTCAATTTGATCTACATCTTTATCAGAAGACCTTAAACCTCGCAATTTTGAAACTTTCAAAAGTGCGGCTGATAATGTTGTTTTACCATGGTCAACGTGTCCAATGGTACCAACGTTTACGTGAGGTTTTGACCTCTCAAACTTTTCTGCTGACATTTTTTATTTTTCCATACGCCATAAACCTGGCGTAGGAATATTAATTACTTATTATTAATAATTTAAAACGTATTTTAATCTTATTATATTATTTTAAAATAGTCAATAGCTATCCAATAAAAAAACACAACCTATGCGTTTTTACTGCTTTTTTGTCCATATTAGACCGCTAACGCTTCTTCAAGCGTACGAATTCTTCTTTCTAACTCGGCTAATTTTTCGTCATGTTGTTTAATCAGAATATTTTCTATCTTGTCAAACCTTTTATTTACTTCTGCTCTTTTTGCAGTTTCATCTAAGCGCCTATCCATGCCATCAAATCCTCTCTTGACCATGATAGCTAATTCGTCTATTGTTGTTTCTTTTTTAGCCATTTTAATTAATTTTACTTTTGTATTTCTATTCTACCATCTTGCAAAAAACTTTGTCAAATGCTATGCTTAAACCCACAAGTTTCGCTCACTCACAAACAACGGCACATGCCGTTCAACAAAGGAGAAACGCATGTCTACAAAAACCGAACATGTGATCATTAGCACAACCGACCTAGCTGAAATTAAACAAGTTCGCCAAGAAGAGCTTATGCGATTTTCTAAAATTCCTCGTTCCGGAGAATTCTCTTTCCGCGGGCGCAAACATTTCTGGATCGAAGTTATTCGGAAAGTTCCCGCGAGGAAACGGAGAAAACGATGAGAAAAAGCACGAAGAAGCCCATGCGCCTACCGAGGCGGATAGATTTCAGTGCCCGCAGAGTACTTGCCGGAGAACTTGAATATCGTTTCCTGATACGTTCTATACGAAGACGCAAAGTCCGCGAATGTGGATCTGTCATATAGCGCCGAAACAAACTCGAGCGCTCTTTTTTTTACAAAATAAAAACACATACAGTAAGTTAAAAATATACACATTTTTGCCACGTGGCAAAAATGTGTATATTTATTTTAACTAGATTTTATACCGAATCTAATTTTTATTCTGTCTTGGCCATCAATATAATCTAATAAACCAAACCTAACATATTTTTCAAGTTTAAAAAATTTTATAAACAAATCGACTTCCTTTTTGCAGTCATAAGGGTACAAAAATATACTTTCTTGCATTTCATAGAACCCTCCCATTTTTAACCTATAAACAAGGGCTTTCCTACCCTTTTGGCATTCTCTAGGTATATCAAAAGCAACCATTCTCCACTTACCATCCCAATTTTCTTTTTTATGTTCCAATCGCCTAAACTTATAATTAATCGCTCTCAAAATTCCCTTATCTGTTAGAGATACCAAAACAGATCCCTCGTAATCTTTCTTCTTTTGAATTAATTTTTGCCTATTCAAATCAACTACTGCAGTATTTAGTTGTTTTGCTGTGTAGTTATGAACATCTTTCAATACAGAGTTAACAAGCAAAAATCTAATATCCCCACGTCTACTCATCTTTACCTCGCTCGCACAATAAATCTGCCACAATATCTCTTCTAATAATTTCCTCATATTTATAACTTCTTATATTACTATTAATACTATTATTACTTCTATTATAAACCAACACGTACTTTTTTGCCACGTGGCAAAAAAGTACGTTATATTTTAAATCATAATATAAATCAAATATAAAATATAATCAAATATAAAATACAAATTAAAAAAGGCTCACCGCGGTGAGCCTTTTTCTAATATTTTTATTTTCTTTTGCCTTCTACGATTTCTTGGGCTATGTTGCCTGGGACTTGGTCGTACTTACTAAATTCCATAGTAAAGCTTGCTCTACCTTCTGTAAGAGATCTTATAGAAGTAGCATAACCAAATGTTTCTGACAATGGAACCAAGGCATCAATAACTTTCATACCAGCTCTTTCTGAAGTTTCTTCAATTTTACCTCTTCTTGAACTTAAGTCAGAAATAACTTGACCAAAGAAATCTTCTGGAGTAACAACTTCCATTTTCATAACTGGCTCTAAAATACACGGCTTAGCTTTCTTAGCAGCTTGCTGGAATGCCATAGAACCTGCAATTTTAAATGCAAATTCCGAAGAGTCAACTTCGTGATAGCTTCCATCGTATAATTCAACTTCAATATCCACCATTGGATATCCGGCAACAACTCCCTTGTCCATTGCTTCTTGAACACCTTTTTCAACTGGCTTAATAAACTCTCTAGGAATTGAGCCTCCTTTGATAGAATCAATAAATTCAAATCCTGCACCTCTTTCTTTTGGCTTAACTTTAAGCAAAGCATGACCATATTGACCCTTACCTCCAGACTGCCTAACATATTTTTCTTCACCATTAGCTTCAGCTGTAATAGTTTCTCTATAAGCAACCTGTGGCCTGCCATAATTTGCTTCTACATTAAATTCTCTTCGCAATCTGTCTGCAATAATATCTAAGTGCAACTCACCCATTCCAGAAATAATTGTTTCTCCAGTTTCAACATCTTCCTTAACTCTAAATGTTGGATCTTCTTGAGTAAGTTTTCTAATAGATAAAATAAGCTTTTCTTGATCAGCTTTTGTTTTTGGCTCTACTCTAATTCCAATAACAGGTTCTGGGAAAACAATTTTTTCTAAAACAACCGGCTTATCTTTGTCACACAATGTATTACCTGTGCTAGTATTTTTTAATCCAACAGTAGCTCCAATTTCTCCAGCATATAAAACATCTAATTCTTGTCTTTGATCAGCATGCATTCTTAAAATTCTAGAAATTCTTTCCTGCTCTCCGGTATTGGCATTTAAAACATAACTGCCTTTTGTTAAAACTCCAGAATAAATCCTAAAATAGGTTAAGGTTCCCACAAATGGGTCTGCAGTAATTTTAAAAACCAAAGCTGCAAGCGGTTCGTCGTCAGAAGTGTTTCTTTTGATAGTAGCTCCTGAACTTGGATCTGTTCCCTCTTGTGGCTTTAAGTCTAATGGACTTGGTAAATATTCTACAACCGCATCTAAAATTGGCTGAATTCCCTTGTTTTTTAAGGCAGAACCACAAAAAACTGGCACCAATTTATACGCTAAAACACATTTTCTTAAGGTTGCTTTAAGTTCTTCTATTGAAATTTCTTTTCCCTCTAAAAACTTTTCTGTCAAAGCATTGTCTTCTCCGGCAATTCTTTCTACCATTTTGTGGTGCCATTCATCAGCTTCGGCCTTAAACTCTGCTGGAATATCTTTTTCAACAACTTGCGTTCCCCTTTCTCCTTCAAAATATAATGCTTTCATTTTCATCAAATCAATAACTCCAGAAAACTTTTCCTCTAACCCCATTGGAATTTCTACTGGAACTGCATTGGTTGTAAGTTTTTGCAAAATAGATTTATAGCTATTTTCAAAGGAAGCTCCCATTCTATCTAATTTGTTTACAAAGCAAACTCTTGGGGTGCCATATTTATCAGCTTGTCTCCAAACTGTTTCTGATTGTGGCTCTACTCCAGAAACCCCATCAAAAACTACCACAGCTCCATCAAGTACTCTTAAAGATCTTTGAACTTCAGCTGTAAAGTCAATGTGGCCTGGGGTATCAATAAGGTTTATTTGGTGATCTCTCCAATACATTGTTGTGGCAGCAGAAGTAATGGTAATGCCTCTTTCTCTTTCTTGAACCATCCAATCCATGGTGGTTTCTCCCTCGTGAACTTCTCCTATTTTGTGTGTTTTACCCGTATAAAACAAAAGACGCTCAGAAAAAGTTGTTTTTCCTGCGTCAATGTGAGCAATGACACCAATATTTCTTAAAGTATTTAATGCGTGTTCTCGTGACATGATTTAAAACGAGGCGATAAACTTTTGCAGGCCTTGGTCCACTTGTCCCGCAGGACAAAGGGGGTTACCAACAGCCGGAAAAAAGTTTGTCGCCGAGTGTTATTATTTAGCGAAATGAGCGAAGGCCTTGTTGGCTTCGGCCATTCTGTGAGTATCTCCTTTCTTTCTTATAGCTAAACCTTGATTATTTGAAGCATCTATTAATTCTTGGCTTAACTTTTGAGCCATTGGCTGACCCTTCTTTCCCCTTGCTCCCTCTAAAATCCACCTTGTAGCTAAAGCTAATTTTCTTTCTCCCCTAACTTCCATTGGAACTTGATAAGTTGCTCCTCCAATTCTTTTTGGTTTTACTTCTAATAATGGAGATGCATTTTCAATTGCTAATCTAAAAATTTCCAAAGGTTCTTTTTTGGTTTTTTCTTTTATAATATCAAATGCGCCGTAAACAATAGATTCTGCAACTGTTTTTTTACCACTTTGCATTACTTTGTTTATGAACTGCGCAAGCGCAACATCATTATAAACTCTATCTGGCGCTACTTTATGTTTTTTATAAGCTCTTCTCATATATATTATTGTTGTTTAGCTCTCTTAGTACCGTATTTAGACCTTTCTTGTTTTCTGTTTTCAACTCCCTGTGTATCTAAAACTCCTCTTACAATATGATATCTTACTCCTGGTAAGTCTTTTACTCTTCCACCCCTAATAAGAACAATTGAGTGTTCTTGCAAGTTATGACCTTCTCCGGGAATATAGGCTGTAACTTCCATACCATTAGATAACTTCACCCTAGCTACTTTTCTTAAAGCAGAGTTAGGTTTTTTAGGAGTTTGAGTAAAAACTTTAAGACATACTCCTCTCTTAAATGGCGATCTATAATAAGATGGCCTATTTCTTAATACATTAAAACCAAAATCAAGCGCAACTGTTTTAGCACGCTTTTTTAAAGGCTTTCTGCTTCTTTTAATTAACTGATGAATTGTTGGACACATAATAAAATATATATTAGCAAAAAATTTCTGCCATGTCAATATCAATTTAGAAATTTATAATGGTGTTCCTGTAAAAACAAAAAACATGTATGTAATTATAGAGTGAAAACCATTAAAACCTCCTGAAAGTAAAAAAAATAATAAAATTAAAAATCCGTATTGTTCAAGCGCAATTTTTAATCTTATTAACCATGGTGGAAAAAAATAGAAAAGAACCCATGAACCATCTAATGGTGGTATTGGTATTAAATTAAATACTCCCAATATAATGTTTATATACACAACAATTTTAAATAAATCACTTAAAACTGGAAAACTAGAATAAGGTAAAAATCGTATAATCAAGCCAAAAACTAAAGCTATAGCAAAATTAGACAAAGGACCTGCAACTGCAACCATTATTGGTCCAAATTTCTTATTTCTAAAATTATATGGATTTATTGGAACGGGTTTTGCCCACCCAAGCAAAAATTGCTTGCCTGTAGCATAAGTAGAAAAAAATAAAAGAAAAGGCAAAATAATAGATCCTACTAAATCTAAATGTTTAAATGGATTTAAAGTAAGCCTGCCGGCATATTTTGCTGTTTGATCACCTTGATAAAATGCTGTAAATCCATGAGCTAACTCATGTATAACTGCTGAAAAAATTAAAACAATAAAATAAAAAATTGATGTAATTACGTCTTGTGACATGCTATATCTTGAAAAAAAATAAAGATTATGCTATTATCTATTTATATTAAGAAATCTAAAAATGGAAAAAATTTGTTCAATTTGTAAAAAGCATTCGGCAATGAAGACTGTTTTAGTAAAGCTAAGAGGAAAATACAATCCTACAGCCAAACAGAGAAAATATCCAAATCTTCAATGGATGAAATTGCCTTCTGGCAAAAGAACTTTAGCCTGCGCTAAATGCATTAAACGTGCTTCAAAAATATAAATACCCGGGGCGTAGTGTAATGGTAGCACGAGTCCATGGGGTGGATTTAGTCCGAGTTCAAATCTCGGCGCCCCGACCATAGCAAAAAACTCCCCCTTAAGGGAGCTTTTGTTTTACAAAAAACTTTTAATCTTGTTTATTACCTCGTCAGAATCAAACTGGGACTTAATAAGAAAATCTGATGCTCCAAGCTTTAATCCCCTTTCAATATCTTCTTTAGAATCTAAGTTAGACAAAATAATAACAGGTATTGATGCTGTTTTATTATCAGACTTTAAGGTAGATAGTACTTCAAATCCATCTGTTTTTGGCAACAAAAGATCTAAAATTATTAAATCGGGGTTCAATTCACGAGCCTTTTCAATCCCCTTTTGACCATCAATTGCCTCTAAAACATTAAATTCACTCAAAGACAACTTTTTAGATATTAACTCTCTAAAAAATTCATCATCTTCAATTATTAATATATTTTTTTGATCATTTTTCATATTTTTGTTTTTTTGTAATTATAACATTATTAATTAGAAAAAGGCAAGGAAAAGTAAAAAGTGCTGCCCTTTTTATCGTTTGAATCAAACCAAATCTTACCTTTATAGCTTTCTATAATGTCTTTTGAAATTGCCAACCCAAGCCCATGACCTGAAACTTTGTTATTATTTACCCTTGAAAATTTCAGGAATATTTTTTCTTTTTGATCTTCTGGTATACCCAAACCGCTATCGCTTATCTTAAATTCCGCAAAATTATCCTTTTTACTTATTTCAATTTCTATCTTTCCCTTTGGTAAATTATATTTTATGGCGTTTTCTATTAAGTTTTGTATTACAACTTTAATTTTTTCAGAATCAGCAAAAATTCTAGAAATATCCTGTAAAGATTTTTTAAAAACAACTTTTATTTTTTTCTCCTTTATACTATCTTGATATAATTGCAGAACAGAATCAGTTAGTTTTTCTAAATCAACAGGCTTTTTTATTGAATTAGCATAATCATTATTTTTAACGCTTTCAAGCATATCTTCTGACAAGCTTATTAACGATTCACTTGCTTTTTGTATTTTTCCTAAAACATCTTTTTGCTGCAAATTTACCTTGCCAAAATTTTGGTCTTGCATCATTTTTGCAGACATCCTTATTGCCGATAAGGGTGTTTTCATTTGATGCCCCATTATGAAAATAAATTTTTCTTTAATGTCTTGTGCTTGTTCAAGCTTGGTAATATCTGTAAGAATAATCTGCTTAATTTTATTCTTTCCATCAACATTTATGAAATCTGTTTTAATCTCTAAAACGACTCCCCCGCTTGTTTTGACCTTTTGGACGTGTCTTGATTTTAAATTTAAAATAATTGCTTTTGATATTTCCTGCTTCAAAACAGGAAAAGTTACATTTATTATCCGCTCCTTAAGAACCTTTCTTCTGTTGACGCCCAAAATATTTTCAGCTGAATTGTTTATGAATATTACTTTGTTTTCTTCATTAAGAAATAAAATGCCGTCACTCAAATTATCTATAGCAGAAAAAACTGAACTTTGCGCTTTGCTATGCGCAACTCCTTTTTTTTCTGAATTTTCTAACACTTCCATTATTCCGGTATTTATTTTTTGCAATTTTTCAATTTCGTAAGACAAAAACAACAACAACAAAAGCAGTAACAATGCAAATAATAAAATAACATAAGCCAAAAGCTCTGTTTTAAATTCCAAAAAGAACCACACTCCAGATACAGCAAGTATAACCAATAACAGACCAACTAGTTTTATTGTTTTCTTTGGCATAATTAAACGTTAAAACCCTGTCTAATAATTCCCTTTCTAGACACGTCTATTGTTTCTGAAACGTGAACTGTTGCGTAAGAACCATCGGGGTTTTTCTTTTCAACTTTTACATAATATTTTCCAGGAGGAACCAAACAATAATATTTACCATATTTATCAGAAGCTTTAGCTGTTATCTCTTTATTAAGTACTGGAATAAAAACTCTTACAATAGCAAAGGGCAAAGGGTTTCCAGTAACCTTATCTTTTATATAACCATAAGTTTTAGGTCTAATTCCAAAAAATCTTAATAGAACCAATAAGAAATATAATCCTACAGTTATAGTATTGTATGGATAAGGGGCAAAAAAGAAAGCTATAATTGCAACTATAAGACCAACAAGAAACGAAACATCGTAAAACTTTCTAAAAGCAACGTCCCATTTTGAATAAAACTTTGATAGTTTTTTATCTTGTTTAGCAAATTCATTCCAATCAAATTTTACAGGGTCTAATGGAATGTTTTGAATAAATGTTTGACCTTGTTTTTCAATTGTTATTGTTTGCCCAAAGTAAAGGTTATTGTGCAATTCGTCTTCAGATTTTCCTTGAAGTTTTGTTGAAGGAAAACTGTAATTGGTTTTTTTAGCTTCTATTTTATAAGTTCCAGGCCCCACCAAAAACCCATACCTTCCATCTATATCTGTAACAGCTGTAGCAATAATATTTCCTTCTGGATTTTTTAATATTACATAAGCAGGATCAAGAGGTCTTTTTGTGACAGAATCATAAACAACTCCCCATGGCACAGTTCTTTTTCTAATTCCTAATGCGCTCATAAGAAGCCCCAAAGCTTTTATTGGAATTAAAAATAAATCAAAAACTGGAATTGTAAGAATTGATCCAACAGTAACCACAGTTGTGGCCGTTGCGGTTACCGCAACTCCAGCCGTTGTGACAGCGCTTACCACAGCTTCACCCTGATCAGATTGAAAAACTTTTCTTACTTCTTCTGCTGCCACTCTAACGGGCGCAGGCAAGCTTTGTATAACCTGCTTTGTGGTCTCATCTACTGTTTTTGCCACATTTATAATTGTTTTTGAAACTACAGCTGTACAATTTGTATCACTTGAACACTGATCTTGCCCAGGGCCTGCAACTGCAATACATTTTTCGTTTTGGCAAATATTGTGAATTTCTATATTAGTAACATCTAAATTAATATTTGCTACTCCGCCAATAATACCACCTGGAACTTGACAATCTGAATTTTGATTACAGCTATTTGTTCCAACTCCATTAAATTGCACGCAAGTTTGGCCCACGCAGGCGCTATAAGTTCTAACACAATCTGAATTTTGGCTACACTGATCATTGGCTATTCCTAAAACCTGCACACACCTTTGGTATTCATCACAAGCGCTATATTTTTGATCTACACAAGCTCCGTTATTGCAAAGCTGATACCAAGAACAGGTTGTTTTTTGCAACGCACTGGTGTTGCTTGAACAAGCTGAATTAACTGTTCCAGGATTATTACAAATAAACGCTATATTATTTTGAAAAATATTGTTGTCTTGGCAAAATGGTTGATCTATAAATCCATTTGCTCCACAGTCAGAGTTTCTAGAACATTCAGATGGCATACAAACTCCTCCCCCACAAACCTGATTTTCTGTACAAGTAGTTTTTAATTGCGCAACCGTAGAACTTTTACATTCTGCATTTGATCTCCCAGCATTCTCACATATATAAGTTGTATAGTTTTGATAAGCATTTCCATTCTGGCAAAAGGCCTGATCAATAAATCCATTTGCTCCACAGTCAGAGTTTTGCGAACACGCAGATGTTAAACACGCTCCACCTTCACAAACCTGGCCTGCAGAACAAAGTGTTTTTATTTGACTTTGTGTTTGACTATTGCAACTTGAGCTAGCTGTGCCAGGATTACTGCACGTAAAGGTTGCAAAATTTTGATAAACATTTCCATTAGTACATACTGGAGCATCTACAAACCCATCTGTTCCGCAATCAGAATTTTGCGAACAAGAAGATGGCACACATGCTCCACCTTCACAAACCTGGCCTGCAGAACAAGTTGTTTTTAATTTATTTGTAGTTTGGTTAGTGCAACTTGAACTAACTGTGCCAGGATTATTACAGATGTACTCTTTATAATCTTGATAAACTTTATTACTTTGACAGGTTGGGGCATTTATATAACCACTTGTTCCACAATCAGAATTTTGTGAACAAGCTATGGTTGCAGATTCACACGCGCCATTGTTGCAAACTTGTTGAGCTGTACAAGTTGTTTTTAATTGAGCCAAAGAATTGCTAGAACAGGAAGAATTTAATGCTCCTGGAAGATTGCATACCCATGTTGTGTAATTCTGATAAACGTTTCCACTGGTGCAAAATGGATCTCCTGTATAACCATTAATTCCACATTGAGAATTTGATGAACAGGTTAAGTTTTGACAAACTCCCTGATTACAAAGCTGACCCTCTGTGCAAATAGTAACTAATTGCTCTTGAGTTTGACTTGTGCAACTTGAGCTTGTTGTGCCGGCGCTGTTGCAGGTGTAGCTGGTATAATTTCTATAAACGTTTCCACTGGTGCAAAATGGATCTCCTGTTAAGCCATCTGTTCCGCATCCTGCATTAGAATAACAAGCCACCGACCCTCCTACTCCTCCACCGCAAGTCCTTGACGCACACGATAAAGAACAAGTCGCAGGGCAAGATGCGCCATTACTGCCGCCGTCATCGCAGGCCTCACCTGTCTCAATTACTCCGTTTCCGCAGACAGTATCATATAGAGTTGTTCGTACATTGCAATTATCGCACCCAAAATTTACTTTACCAATCACGTCATTGGCAACGGTTATTTGATCATAAAAATATCCCTTACTCCCACCCAATGTATATATTTTTACTCCGCCAAAATTTATCCAGCCTGTGCTCTGGCCCCAAGCATTGCCCGAAAGCGTTCCACTGCTATTTGTTATTCCCCCATTTGTAGGATCTAATTTTATCCAGCCGTAATTTTCACTCCATGCGTAACCTGTAATTGCACTACTTGAAACCGTGGCGTTACACCCATCGCAACCAAAATTAATCCAGCCACCTTTTTCACTCCAAGCATAACCAGTAGTATTGCCTGCTGCTAACACGGTGAAAATTGGAAATGTCGCCAAAAGTCCAATTAAAACAATAAGTATTTTTTTCATATAATTTATTTACTTAATAAATACAAATAATTGAAAGAATCTTTTTATAGCTTCAAAAGTATTTAGTAACCCTGCTCCAGCCTTATCTAAAACACGTGAACTTCTTTCTGGGTCAGAATATTTTTTAAATG
>Ga0172371_10004466_pt1 | contig 21138 bp, 19 predicted proteins | sample Lak12m_FD_114543 | JGI IMG/M metagenome (GOLD analysis project Ga0172371, IMG submission 114543) | Freshwater microbial communities from Kabuno Bay, South-Kivu, Congo - kab_022012_12m | ecosystem: Environmental > Aquatic > Freshwater > Lake | place: Democratic Republic of the Congo: South-Kivu... | reverse complement strand
GTAAGGTTATAAAGGAAGGCTTTTGAGGTGAACTCGCCAACCCGCGTCGTCATGCTCAGTCATGGATATTTTCCGCGCATCGGTGGAGCCGAGCGCCAATTAGGCGCGGTGGCTCCTTTCCTGCAGAGACTCGGTGTGGATATCCGCGTGCTGACCCGCCGCCTGCCAGGTTCGGCGAAGTTCGAGAGGGTGGATGGGGTGCCGGTTTACCGGTTACCGGCACCGGGCCTGAAACCACTTGCATCGTTGTCATTCACGCTGACAGCTTTGCCGCTGATCGCGAGGCTGAATCCTGACATCATCCATGCCCACGAGCTCATCTCACCAGCGACAACGGCAATCCTGGCAAAAGCCTTGTTGGGGAAACCGGTCATTGCCACCCTCCACGGCAGCGGGCTTACGAGCGATGTCCTGCGGTTGAAGCGCAGGTTTTTTGGCAGGACCCGGCTTAAGATCTTCTGCCGGGAGATCGCCGCGTTTTGTGTGATCAATGCGGTGATTGACGGAGAGCTCGCCGCAGAAGGTGTGCCAGCTCATAAACGCATCGCTATCCCGAATGGCGTGGACTCGGACCGGTTTACTCCACTGCCCGCCGAAAGAAAGGCAGCTCTGCGCAGCCGGTTATCTTTACCACTGGATACCCCACTCGTGCTTTTCGTCGGGAGACTCGTCCCAGAAAAGCGGGTGGATATGCTGACCGGGACTTGGGGTGCTATCCGGGCAGTCGCCCCTGGAGCGCGTTTACTGATCCTTGGTAGTGGCCCGCTGGAGGTGGAACTGAAACAAAGCGCAGGAGAAGGGGTCTTGTTTCTCGGCAGCCAACCGGATGTGATCCCTTACCTGCAAGTTTCAGATCTGTTCGTATTGCCCTCTTCGGCGGAAGGGCTGTCGCTGGCTTTGCTGGAGGCGCTGGCATGCGGATTGCCGGTCATCGCCACCGCAGTCGGTGGTAACCCGGAGGTTCTCCGGCAGGGAGAAACCGGTTGGCTGATTCCACCCGGTGATGGTAATGCGCTTTGCGAAGCCATCCTCGCACTCCTTCACAATAGTAAAATGCGGGCTGAACTCGGTGCGAACGGGCGGGCACATGTGGTTCGAAACTATTCCCTGGCGACGATGGCGGAACGGCTTGTTGAATTGTATCGCCAGATACAAGAAGGGGAGCTAGAGTAGACATGATCGGAATCATTTTCTGGTTATGCCTGCTAGGAATATTTTACGTTTACGCCGGTTACCCGATCATCCTCGCATTACTCGCCAGCCTGCGTCCACACCCACGCCCCTACGCCTCATATCTTCCCATGGTGACGCTGCTGATCACTGCCTATAACGAGCAGGAGGTGATCGCTGCCAAATTGGAAAACAGCCTGGCGTTGGATTATCCCCGCGAGCGCCTCCAGATCCTTGTCGCCGCGGATGGTTCGGATGACCACACGGTGGATATCGTCACCTCGTACGCGGCGAGCGGAGTTGAGCTGAGCTTCGACCCGGCGCGGCGTGGCAAGATGGCTGCCATCAACCGAGCCATGCCTCTTATTCGCAATGAAATACTCATCTTTTCGGACGCCAACAACTTTTATGAGGCTTCCACGCTGCGTGAATTGGTGAAACCCTTTTCCGATCCTATTGTGGGTGCCGTGGCTGGGAGCAAGCGCGTTGTTGAATCAGACAGTTCGCTAGGCGGAGCCGACAGTCTGTATTGGCGCTACGAGTCATTCATCAAAAAACAGGAAACCCGGCTGGGCTCATGCACGGGTGTATCGGGTGAGGTGTTTTCCCTGCGGCGGGAATTATTCGAAGCCCCGCCGGATGCGGTCATCAACGACGATTTTTTCATGGCGTTAAACGTTCTCCGTCAAGGCTATCGGCTCATCTACATACCCGAAGCCTGCTCGCGGGAACCGGTCTCTTTAGATGAACATAGCGAGATCATCCGCCGGACGCGCATCATTGCCGGCCGGTACCAGATCCTGGGGATGTCAATTGGAAAATTGCCCCTTCGAAAACCGCTGCTTGTATGGCAGATCGTCTCCCACAAATTCCTTCGTCCGCTTGTGCCATTTGCCATGCTTGGTGCGCTGCTGGCGAATTTTGCCTCCTTGATTTGGTGTATTCCTGCCAGATTGCATTCGCTGCTCTTTCTTTCGACCCCATATAATTGGATCCTTTTGGGGTTGCAATTCGCCTTTTACTTCCTTGCCTGGCTTGGGACCCGGGTTAAATTGAAAGGATTAATTGGCAAACTCTTATATCTGCCAACTTTCCTTTTTAATAGCAATCTTGCAGCCATCCTGGGTTTGTATGGTTACTTAACACGGAAAAGCAGCCCCATCTGGCAAAAAGCCCCGCGACACGGGTACAATATGGAGAAACATTTCCGCGAGGATCGTCCATGAAGCAGCTCATCTATAATTCTGTGGTGATGATAATGTTAGTAGTCATGTTTGCCGCTGCGCCTCCATCCGCCGGTTCTGCGCTCGAGGAAAAACAACTGGCTCAGGCAGTTTCCACGGACCTCAGGCTCTTGCCGAAGCCGATATACCAGCCGGAATTGACCCTGCCAGGCGCGGCTGCGCTGGTCCTCCCCGATGCCCCTTCAGTGGACGAAATGAAAGCAGCACTGATTGTGGCTGCCGGATTTGGGCGGATGAGCAACGGAGAGCTGGCATTGTCGTTTATGACAGCTGGTCAGGTATCTTTGCCAACGGCGACAGGCAAGGACCTGATCTTTGTGGGCAAGCCTTTCGGTTTCGCTATTTTGGCGCAGGCTGCCTTACCCGCCCGGGCTAGTAGCACGGGTTACGCGCTGGCAGAAATGGAACCAGATGATGGGATTTTACAAATGGCTATTTCTCCATGGGATGGAACCCGCGTTGTACTGGTGGTTGGAGGAAATACTGATACCGGGGTTGTAAAGGCTGCGCAAGCGTTAAGCACGGGCAACATCCAGACAGGTTCGAATACCAGCCTGGCAATCGTCGCAGGTGTGCACCTCGCTGGTTTAAACGGGGGTAGTGGAGGGGGGGCGGTGCCCTCACCGACTGACCGCACCTTCCATGACCTCGGTTATATGAATAAATTTGTTTCTGATCATAGCAGCCGCGTAGATTACTGGTTCGATATCCCGCCTGCGTACACGGTCAAGGAGGATGCCTATCTCGATCTGGTATATGGCAACACACCATCGCTGAATTACACCGAATCGAATCTGGAAGTCTATCTGAACGACCATTACATCGGCACCGCCCGTTTCTCGGATGGAACGATGAATGCCGGGACCGAGCGGTTCATCATCCCATCCAGCTTCCTGGTTAACGGTAGCAACTCGATAACCATCCTAATCAGCCTGACACCCATTGCGGGTGTGGAGCAAGCCACAGTTGGAGCTCGGATAGAATCCGGGTCACTGCTGCATCTCCCTCTTCAGCCGGTCACCATTTCTCCTTCCGAATTGCAGGCTTTGGGTAACTATCCTTATCCATTCATCAATGACCCGGCGCTTGCCAGTGTGGCCTTTATTCTGCCGCAACAAAACACAATAGCCTGGGAGATCGCCACCCGGCTCGCGTTCAATCTGGGACGAAGCGCGAGCACCGAACCGTTCAACCTTGCCGCGGCTTACGATCGAAAGATCCCGGAAGAGGTCCGGCAGGGACGCGATCTAATCATCATCGGGTTACCGAGTGATTTGACGATTATTACTGAATTGGCGCAGGTTCTGCCTGCTCCTTTCGAACCGGGCAGCAACGAAGCGATTCTGACCAATATGCCGGTCGTGTACCGTCTGCCTGCTGGAATGGACCTGGGTTATCTGGAATTGTTCAAAGCGCCATGGAACGGTTCGCATACTGTATTAGCTGTCTTGGGAAATGGAGTGAACGGTGTCCAAAAGGCTGCAGATGCGCTGATAAATCCGGCTTTGCGGGCGAAGATTACAGGTGATTTTGCACTTGTAAATGGGGAGAATATCTCGAGCACCGACACGCGCAACGATACAACTGTCGAAAGCGTCATTTCCGGCACGGTCACGTCACCTGCAACTCCGACGGTTTCGGTTTTCCCCTACCCGACGCAGCCAGAAAGTACCGGCTCAACCAGCCGAGATTGGTTACCGGTAATGATTATTGGTTTGATCATGTTGATGGCGATCATCCTAATAATCAGCGTTATTACAGGTCTCAATCGAAGGAAGACCAGCATTTAACGCTGGCAAATTGTTGAAGCTCGGTATTTCCATCAGTTAACGCGAATTGAACGGGAGAACTGGTAAGAATGGACGTTGGCGACCACTTCCGGCCATCGAGAAAAAAAAGATGGAAGGATGCGGCACTCAATTATGCCGAGAAGTTGGGGGTCAACACAATTTTCCAATATTTTGACCGATATTTGGGCGAAACCCTATACGTTCTAATTTATCATCGCGTGGAGGAGTACGGTTTACATCCTTATCTCGACCCAGCATTGATCAGCGCAGTACCAGCACAGTTCGACGCCCAAATGCGACTGATCACAGAAAAATATCATCCTGTCTCAGTGGAGGATGTGCTTTCGGCGATCGAAAGTCAGGCTCCATTGCCTAATAATCCTGTCCTCGTCACCGTGGACGATGGTTACCGGGATTTCAAGGATGTATTATTACCCATCGCGAAACGATATGGGATAAAGCCTATATTGTTCATTCCGACCGCCTTTGTCGGGCAGGGATTATTCTGGTGGGATAAACTATACATCGCCATCAGCAACTGCACGAAGGACGAGCTTCCTACTCCCTACGGTATATTTCCCGTGCGAACCCTAGAGGAAAAAAGCCAGGCGATCGGGCAGCTTCGGCAGGAGGTGAAAGCTCTACCCTTCGAGCAGGGGATGCAGTTCGTCAATTCTATTTATGCTGAACACACAACCAAGGATTTCAACCCACCTTCAATAACCCTGACCTGGGACGAATTAAGGCAATTGTCCACCGAGGGGGTGACCATCGCAGCGCACACCCACACCCACCCACTCCTTAGCCGGATAACGTTCGAGCAGGCCTGTCAGGAGATCCGCCTCTCACAGGAGACAATCTGCCGCGAGATCGGAAAAGCATTACCGATATTTGCCTATCCGGACGGGAAACCGGAATACATCCCACTAGAGCTGATCGACTTCCTGCGAACCGAAGGTTTCAAATTTGCCGTTACGACCGTCGAGGGCGGCGCGACGCTTTCTGCGGATACTGCCCTTTACTTCCCGCGCATCGGGTTATGGCCCAGCCATACTCTAGCTGCTTTTCACTTGCACCTGACGCCGTTTTACCGCTTGTTAAAAGGGGAAAAGGCGGCTTACTGATCGCGGCCAAGCAGTGCTTTCAACCTGGGGGGCCAACTAAATGCGATCTGCGAGGTTAGTTTTTCTCTGGGGACGAAACGCAGTTGGGTGTATTGGCGCTCGTTCGTTTGCCAGCGTGTCTTGTAATGCTCGTCACCGCAAAGGAAGTCTATCTCGCTGATTCCTTTCTGAAAACAATCCTGGATAACCCGTAAATATAAGAGATTCCCGATCGAATAATATGCATAATGAAGGTCAAATCCAGCTCTCCAGCCCTCAAACCTTTTTTTATAATAAAAACCATATAAAAAAGCAACAGGTTGGTCACATATAAGAAATAGATAGATTTTCAACCAGCCTTGTTTCTTCATAAGCTCGAAGATTTCACGCTGGAAAGCCTTTTCCTCTGCCGAGCGATACATGTGTGGATAATGCGCATGTTCGTTGATTTCAAAGATAGCGGCGACATCCTGCCAGCTTACCTCATCACCAGAGTGATGCAGCAGAGTAATTTCGCATTGCTCGGTTAGCCTTCGCTCTTTTCTCCTGAGCTCGTGGCGAAGCCTGGATGGCATCTCCTCCCAATACCTTTTCCAGCCACCTTTGAGTGGCAAAAAGAAATGAGAATTGTCTCTCTGGCGGATCTCGAAGCCGCAACTTGCGAAATGGGGGACAAGGTAACGCTTTTCAAAACTTATTGGAGGAATCTCATTTAGCTCCAGCAGGTTCCAATGCTTTTTTTGAGCAATAAGGTAGGAGCTTATCGCTGTGTAGATTTGCTTCTCGCCACGTCTGACGATAAAACCACCCACATCCACATTTGGTGTTCCGATATTACAAAGCACTCGAAGCCTCAAGCCATACTTTCGCCTGTTGACCAACATTAATGGCGCAATCCCAACCAGTTCATCCGAGTGCCGGGCTGTAATGAGCCATAGTTCGTGTTCCCTTCCATAATGCTTCCACCAGGCGAACAACCATTCCCATGTCAGGAAAGCATCCTGCACAGGGTTCTTCGTTAGCAATCTCGTCCACTCACTTCGCAGGTTTTCGAACTCTTCAAGGTTTGAGATGCGACGTATATCCATGCGATAGGTTCCTCAATTCCCTTTATACTCGTAAACCACCCAATCCCCGAATTTTTCTGCTGGCAGGTAACTGGCGCGTAAAACCCCAAGCATCTCTTCGATTCGCGGTGATGTCACATTAAATATAAAGAAAGGTGTTGTGGGATAAGCCGCATCAATGATCAGATGTGGTTTCTCCTGAATGACATCGTCGAGAAATCCCACGATCATCCCTTCGTTCACATATCCGGACTTATATAATGGGTCAAGGAAGATGAAGCGGGAGGGGCTGCGCCGATGTGTAACGAAGTTGATCTCCACCTCTGCCCCCCATAGGAGAAGCGTTTCATCAGATGAAGATTTGCGTTCAATGTAATCGGTAACGGCGGAGTAATCGAACCCGCGATTCGTCACGTAATGCATATCCTTTACCCAAGCGATACCGGCGGTTATAACGGGGATCAAGAAGATCAAGAGGTTGGAAACCAGCAGCAGTCGTTTGATCATCCGGGTTATCTGAGGGGAGGATAGCTGTTGGTAAAAAACGGAAAAACTGTATCCTGTAAAAATGGCATAACTGGGAAGGAGAGGCATGTAATAGTGTCGATAGGAATAACCGGAAAAGCTTGCCAGGATCACTTCGATAGGCATGGCGAGCAGGCAAATGGATAAAAGCGATGGTTCTCCCAGATCGAGCTTATGCTGGTTGAGCTTTTTTTCGAACTTCCTGCCCAGCAGCTTCATTCCCCAACCCATCCACGCGAGTAGAGTCAATGTGGAAAGGTATAACATACCCATAACCGCTGACGCCAAGTGCTCGAAGATACCGGTTGAAGAGTAAATGTAGTTATAAATGAATGCTGCATCCCAAAATTGTTTCAGCACTCCCTGTGAAGCCAGCAAGACGATAATGGCCGCGGACGCCGAAACTCCCCCGAAGATGATAAAAGCCATATCGGTAAGCGTTTTTTTCCATATGACTGGTCTCAGCTTTGTAACAAGAATGTGGAGGAGGATTGCTATACAAATTCCGATGGTATTTTGTTTCGTAAAAAAAGCCAAGCAGCATAACGCGCCAATCCAATACCCCCGCCAGGAGTAGACACCCTTCTTCTCAGATTGGTAAGCCAACCATAAACAGGCGAACTGGATGGGAAGTGTGTATTCGGTCGTGTAATTACCACCAGAAAGAATGCCAATCAAAGCCAGCAACCAGAGAATTGTGGTCAGGAAGGCAGATCGCCTCCCAAAAACCTCCTTTAACATTTTAAAACCTATCAGACTTGCGCAAACCAGGGAAAAGAGCTCCATCACCCATACCCCCCAACGCGAGCCCCCTGCAATTCCCAATCCAGCCGCATTGAGGTAGAAGATCATTGGCGGCTTGTTATCCCAAAAGTCCCGATATGGCGCCTCTCCGTTCAAGATCCGCCATCCAGCATAGAGAAACACCCCCGAGTCCCTGCGAACGAAGTGCATTGCCAGCGGGCTGACCAATGACATAACGAGCACTACAGCAATGAAAACGATTAATCCATCATGACCCCGCCGGGTGGAGATATTGATTGTATTCATCCGAATTTACTTAATGGCTGAGTTGAATATTTACTACAATACTTCCTTCATTATCCTCCAGCCACTCATCACAATCATTCATTCTCAGGTAGAGTGTCCCTGATATATCGGCAGATCCGAGAAAGCGCCTCCCGACGACAAATGGTTTGCCATACCAGATTTTTCCGATGAGTGCGTTGTACCCGGTCTCTTTATGAGGCAAAGGATTGCAATTGTAATCCTGGCTTGGATGCCCCCCCTCCGGTCCGGTGAAGAGATTGTTGCCTGTTTTTCCGCTCCATATTCCGCTGATGAATGTGATTGATAACAGATCCCCGGATTTTACCTGAACGCCAGTGCTCTGCCATCCTTGATTTGCCAATACTTCAAAGGCGGCTTTAGAATAAGGGGTCGAAGTTGGCGAAGTTGAAGTTGATGTGGGAATCGGATTTTGCTGTGGTGGCTGCACACTCTCGAGATTGGGTAACAAGAATTTAACCCCGAGGATAACCCCGGTGAACACAATGACGAGCAGGAACACCAGGGCCCAAGTTAAAGGTATCATTTTTCCCGGGCGATTTTGCTGGAGCATGGCATACCCTTTACTTAGCGTGAATCAATGAAAGGCTCCCTTCGCTCGCGGGCTTCCATGGCGCTTTCCTGTTCATGCGCAATGAGCAAGGCGCGGTGAATGACTGCCGCCAGGTTCCCGTTGCATTTCCACCTTTCGAGAAGATATGGCAGGATGACATTGCGTTCCTGGGAATTGAACCGGAAAAGGACGGGCAGGTTCGAAATCTTGGCAGGTTTATCGGGAGTTTCAGGGCTCATACTTAACCAAGGATTGATGAGATTATATCTGATTGTGGACAATAAAAAAAGCCCGTGTACTCCAGATTAAGTTCTTGTCACCCAGCAAAGCGCAGTCACCCATCCCGCGTTTTACGCCCTTTCCTGGATGACCGGCAAGGTGAGCAGCGCGTGCGGAACAAACAGCCCGCGGCGGGCTGGCCCTAGGTGCTGTGCGGCAAGCTCCAGGGCTTCATCCATGCTCGCCGCGGGGATCATCTTGCAGGCCGCGACGAGGTGCGGGCATTCGCTCCCGACGATGATCACCTTGGTCTGCTCCAGCACTTTGGCCATCACGAAGGCGCGCTGCTGGCCGGGCGGGTAACCATTGCGGCGGGCATCCTCGAGAATGCACATAATATCGGTGGCGTCGCGCATGGCGGCGTAAAAGCGTTGTTCACCCACGCCTCTGCCAGCGCCTTCCTCGCAGCGCGCCGGGATGATGAAAACTCCACCCGGCCGCACGACCGAGGTTGGGGCGAAGTAAAGGTAGGAAGGCGCCCGGCTGGCCTGGTAAAGGTTGCTGTCCTTCGGGAAGCCGACCCCGCCGATGGCAATGTCATACTGGTGCCAGATCGGCACCTCGTAAACTGAACGGGCAAAATTGACCAGTTCCCGAAAGGCCAAGTCCGGGTCGCCGGCGGCGATGCGCAGCAGGCGTTTATCGTCATCCAGAACGACATTCAGGATGAAGCGCAGGTTAGCGCGGCGGGCGACCTCGGTGACAGCCTCGTGGAATGGGTTGCCTTCGATGCGCCCCAGCCGTGTGCCAGGATGATCCACGAAAGCCGGCCCGTGGGTGTGGGCGATGAGCGCTTCCCCTGCCGCGCCGATGGCGACCGTCTTGCATCCGCCGGAATAGCCGGCATACTGGTGAGGCTCGACGATGCCGGTGGCGAGCAGCAGATCGGCCTCGAGGACGGCGCGGTGGAGTACGATCGGCGTGCCTCCCGAGGTGAACCCCAGATCGAGGAGCGCGGCCGGGTTCTGCGGTTCGCTGTCCACCACCCGGTAACGGTTCACCACCGCCGCGCTGAGTTTGGCGATCTTCTCGGCGTGGGTGGACGGGCGGTGCATGCCGATGCCGCAGAGCAGGGTTATATCCTCATCGCGCACACCGGCTGTTGCCAGTTCTGCGAGCAGCGCCGGGACGAGAAGGTGGTCGGGACAGGTGCGGGTGATATCAGTGAAGACGATGCAGACCCGGTTACCGGGCCTGGCGAGTTCGGTGAGCCGGGGAGAGCCAATGGGTTGGGCGAGCGCCTGGCGGATGGCCGCGTTCACGTCTGCCACCGGTTCCACAGACCGGGAAAGCGCCACATCCGCCTGCATCGTGTCGGGAAGTCGAAAGTCGAGGAATGATCTGCTGAACGGGATCCGGTATGTTGCGCCCATGGCGTGATTATGCCACGATATTGTTTACCGTGTGACCGAAGTTCAAATTTGGAAGTGGAATAAAAAAAGCCCACCCATCTGAGCGGACTTTTAGTGCCGAGGGTGGGATTTGGACCCACGACCAAGGGCTTATGAGTCCCCTGCTCTACCACTGAGCCCCCTCGGCAGTACATATGGCGGTCGCAGGGTAATAATGCGGTATTTCTACCACATATGGGGGTATTCGATTTTCAAGAGTCCTGTGGTTGTTTTCTTATACCAAATTCTTATCAGTATAAGTTAATGGAGCGGGGTTGCAATAATACTAAAGAATATAGGTCTTGATGAGACACGCATAAATAGTCGGTAACCATTTGTATCTGTGGTTTGTTCATGGTCGATAGATTTATTAATGTTTTCGATGACCCAAACGGTTGCGGTTCGCCCGTAAAATTCATCAACGAGATTCAGCATCAAAGTACCTTGGGATTCAGTAAGGGCCTCTTCGATTTCACTAAACATTATCGTAATATCCCTATTGTCGTAAAGTTCTACTCTCATTGCATACTTTTCATTGTAATATGCATTACAACTTCCGAGACATTTTTGGGTAAATGATTCTGAGTATATGAAATTATTAGATAATAGAAACGATTCATGATTTGGTAAAAAAAATATTGTAGTCGGTGTACTTGGAAGAGCGAGTGTCGTTGCGGGGTTAGCTGTTTGTGTCTTGTCCATCGCCGACCGGTTTACATTTTCCGAAGGTATAGAGGAGCACGCCACAAGAGGGATTAACCAGACAACCAAGAATAATCGTTTCATCTTTCCCTCCGCAAGGATTCTATGTCAGATTAGACAATAACATCTGTCATCCTTTAGGGATATTCAGCCTTCTAATGTTCTAAGGATGTTTTATGAGTTATTCAAATATATCAAGTAATCATATGGAGTTAATGGCTGGCATCAAAGTTGAAATTTGTCCAATTCGATTATCATTCTTATTTCGATGATTCTTCTATTTCTTCCTCATCTTTCTGACCTAAATACATACCAATTATTCCTAGCGCCCATATCCCAAAATAGAACAATGAAAAACCCTCTTTGAAAAGATAGATAAAAGGGAATAAAGCTGCCAAAGGTATTATTACAAAGCCTGCAATTGCCCCCACTAATCCCCACCATCTAAAAAACCAATAAGTCTCAAAGGCAATCGTTAGAAAACCGCATACGATTCCAATGATTCTCCAGATATATTTCATTGTAACTATTCCTTCTTTATTTATTTGAGAAAATGAACGAGATATGCCTTTACCCAACCAATAGAGTACAATCTACCCTCCGGTTGGAATAGAATTATTTACATCCTTCTCTTAGTTCAACCATTTTAGCTTCTGCAACATCCGAATACTCTTTACCAGATTCAAAAATCTTGGCACCTTGCTGAACGAATCGAGCATTGTGCTCTATAAATCCCCTTAAACTTAGTGCATAACCATCACTCCATGTTTGAACAGCTTTCAGTTCATTTTCCCAATATTCTTTTGCTAGAGGATGCTCCCTTAGTTCGTTCCACGCGCGAATAAAATTATTATTAGCTTCAAGATAATCCTCCGTGGCATTTATGTATTCTTCCACCATGTCATGGTTATCAAAACTAAACTTCACGTTATTATATTTATCTCTGACAGCTTGAACTTTCAATATCGCAGGTATTCTCTCATTACGAATAAGAAGAGATTTATTGAACCATTCACACAAATCCTCATTGTTGGCCTCAGATTGTACCGATTGAGAAGCTATTTGTGTTTGAGAAATTGTTGGCCATATAACCTTTGGAGAAGGCGAACAAGCCACAAGTAAAATCAAGAAGACCACGTGTAACCGCTACATTCTTCCCTCCACCATTCTTTTCATGGGTAAGGCCTGGGGGCCATATTCGTGTCTGGTGGGCAAAATTCAATTCGACTCGCTTCTAGAAAGAAGAAACCATAAGGTGAATAACCAACCTCCCCGCTTGCAACAACACAATCACCAAGCTTTATATTAGAGTTTGTGGTGAAGAGGGAGAAGGTATTCGCGAAATGACTAAATTCAAGTCGTCTCACAGGGGGATACCAAGAGTGCTCTTCTTCGATTATTCCGTAGACACATACGAACCCTGAAAGAAGGTATTGTTCTCTATCCATAGGGTAGCAATTAGCATACTGGGCTGTTCTCGTGGCTGCAGCCTTTGCTGTAGATTCTACCCTTCTACGATACCATTCTTGAAAAGTGGGATTCGCACTCGGAATTATCTCAGGTCTTGGGGATACAATAGCACCCATTTCAGGTTCTTGAGAATGGCCTTCCGTTTCTAAAAATAAAATCCCAATTGCAATTATCAAACAAGGAATAGCAACCAGGATAAAAATAAAACCTAACTTTGCCCAGATGCTTTTACCTGTTTTTCTCCATATCCAAGCGATGAATGTACAGAGTAACCACCAAAGAATAAAACTTCCTGCTGCACCTATGGTAAGGTAGCCTATTAGTTCCGCTCCTCTTCGATATTGATTGAAAATAGCTGCAATCATGCCAATGATTGTTAATACTCCTCCCCCAATTACCCCCGTAGCCCAAACAGAACGTAAATGCTTTCCCTTTAAAATGGTGGGAGGTGATGTCGGTGGTAAATCTCGGCCACAATACCGGCAAATTATGGCCTCATCCTTTATTCTTTCGGCACAATACGGGCATTTCTTCATCTCTCTCCCATATCCATCACATTCTCTTTAAGGTGTTTGTCATGGATGGATAGAGCGCCGTTTATAGGGAATGTGAAGTAAACCTGCCGCGTTGCGCTTGGCATCTTCTGGCCGGCGGTCATAGCGGGCGGTAGTGGTAACGCTGGCATGTCCAGCCATTTTCGCGACGGTGACAATATCCGCGCCGGCGTCGAGCAGGTCACTGACGAATGTCCGTCTTAGGTCATGGGGTGAGAAAGATTTGACGCCTGCCTGTTCTGCCCGTTTGTAGAGCATGTTATAAACCGCCTGTGGTGTTATTCGCCGGTGACTCATCTTACCACCCTTATTTACAGGCAGGAAGAGGGCGCCTGCTTCCGCGCCGCGAGTGGTTAGCCGGTCGGTGAGGGCTTCGCCTGCGATAATATTGCCATGGTGCTCTCAGACTTGGTGTATATCGATAACTTGGGAATGATATTAAGCAAAAGAGATCACCCGCAAATGGTGGGTAAACAATCCCAATCAATCCTTAAAACTTGGATAATAGAGGAACAGGGATGACTCAATTCCAAAAAGAGCAGGTCACCCTGAGAGTAGCAAAGGGTCTCTCCATTACCAGGGGATGCTTCGCTTCGCTCAACATGACAACCGGTTTTTTATTAGGCCCAAATTTAAAAAAAGCCCGCTTATTTGAGCGGACTTGTGGTGCCGAGGGTGGGATTTGGACCCACGACCAAGGGCTTATGAGTCCCCTGCTCTACCACTGAGCTACCTCGGCAGGCGGCGTTGATGTTACTATGGCGCGGCTTATTTGTCAACAATTCATGAAAGCTGGTTTTTAGGGTGGGAATGATCTTAAAACCGGAAATTGGGTCTTGTATTTTTTATAAGTTTTGATATAATATTCGTTTGCACATTCATTGCCCACTGCCGCCAGTGGGGTACGAAACCGACAGTGCAACCCTTCCGACCCGCCCCGATTATTCAGGAGAATTGAATGGCGTCTGTCCTGCCTCAGAAGAATTACGCCCGCATTCCTTTTTCGTTGGATCTCCCCAACCTGATCGAAGTACAATTGGACTCATTCGTTCGCCTTAAAAATGAGGGCTTGGGGGACCTTTTCCATGAAATCTCGCCGATAGAATCGTACAACAAAGGAATGAAATTATTCTTTCCCAGCCGCAACCCTGAAGCGGAACAATGGGGGTTGAAGTATTGGTTTGGCGAGCCGAAGCATACGATAGAAGAGTGCGTCGAGCGAGATCTGACTTACGCCAGCCCGCTATATGTCTCGGTTCTCTTAGCTGGCGCAGATGTGCCCGAGCCGATCAAGCAGGATATTTTCCTTGGTGATTTCCCCGAGATGACCAATAAAGGGACATTCATCATCAACGGGACTGAGCGTGTCGTCGTTTCGCAATTGATCCGCTCTCCTGGCGTATACTTCGAAGCGCCGACCGACCGTGCCACAGGCCGTCCGCTGGCGATGGCAAAGCTCATCCCAGATCGCGGCGCGTGGATGGAGTTCGAGACGCGAAAAAGCGACTACATCATCCTCAAGTTCAATCGCAAACGCACCGTCCCGATCACGGTGTTCCTGCGAGCTTTGTCGGTGGTGAATGACGGGAATGGAGAGAAGATATTAACTTTGGGCACAGATGAGGAGCTGATATCGCTGTTCCAGGATGTGGACAACAACCCGGAACGCCTATTCATCCCCTCCACCCTGCGTCAGGAACCCGACTGGGAAATTCACGGACGCCTGACCGTGGCAGAAGCGGCGTTGATCGAATTCTTCAAGAAGATGCGCCCCGGCGACCCGGCTACACTGGATAACGCCCGCCAGTTCCTTGAAGAGCAATTGTTCGACCAGCGTCATTATGATCTGGAGCGCGTTGGACGCTACAAGCTCAACCAAAAGCTTGACCTGCAGATTCCCATCCCGCACCGCACGGTAACCAAGGCGGATATCATTCGCCTGGTACGCCGAATGATCCTGATAAACAACAGCGTCGAGCCGCCGGACGATATAGACCATCTGGGCAACCGTCGCGTTAAGACGGTGGGTGAGCTGATCCAGAACAAGTTGCGCATTGGTCTGCGCCGCATGGAGCGCGTTATCAAGGAGCGCATGTCCATCCGCGATCAGGAGCAACTCTCGCCGGTGACATTGGTCAATATCCGCCCGGTGGTGGCTGCGTTGCGCGAGTTCTTCGGCTCCAGTCAACTTTCGCAGTTCATGGATCAGACCAACCCGCTGGCTGAGCTGCGTCATAAACGGACTCTTTCGGCCTTGGGACCTGGTGGTTTGCGCCGAGAGCGCGCCGGCTTCGACGTGCGCGATGTACACCATTCGCACTACGGCCGCATTTGCCCAATCGAAACACCCGAAGGTCCCAATATTGGTTTAATAGGCCGCCTGGCATCGTTTTCCCGGGTCAATGAGTATGGCTTCATCGAGACTCCTTACCGGCGCGTCATCAAGTCCATGGCGTGCAATGACCCCCATCTGGAAGGCCGAGTTCTTTCAACAGATCTGACCGATGTGAAATCAGGTGAGAACCTTGTCAGGGCAAGTGAGCGCATCACCCCCAAGATGATAAAAACCATTGCCAAGGCCAAACACGACGTGGCGATCACCCCCTTCGTCTCCGACGAGGTGGAGTACCTCTCGGCTGATGCCGAGGACAAGTTTGTCATCGCACAAGCCAACGCGCCACTGAATGAATTCCGCGAGTTCGAGCAATCCCGCATATCCTCCCGCTACCATTCCGGCTTTCTATTCACGGCACCGGAAAACCTGGATTACATGGATGTCGCTCCACACCAGGTGGTCGGCATCAGCGCGGCACTCATCCCCTTCCTGGAGCATGATGACGCCAACCGTGCCCTGATGGGCTCCAACATGCAAGCGCAAGCCGTCCCATTGGTGCGCCCGGAAATTCCACTGGTATCGACCGGGATGGAATATCACGCTGCATTTTCTTCCGGCCAGGTGATAATCGCCGAGGGAGATGGCGACGTGATTTCTGTCACTGGTTCCACGATTGTGGTGAAGGAGAAAGATGGTAATGTGCGTACTTACCACCTGCGCAAATATCAGCGCTCCAACCAGTCAACATGCATTGACCAGCGTCCGGCGGTGGTTAAAGGACAGGTCATCCACCGAGGTGATATCATCGCTGATTCGTCCTCCACTGAAAGCGGTGAGCTGGCTCTGGGGCAGAACGTTACCGTTGCCTTCATATCTTGGGAGGGAGGTAACTTCGAGGATGCCATTCTCATCTCCGAGCGGCTGGTGCAGGAGGACCGTTTCACTTCGGTTCACATCGAAAAGTACGAGGTTGAAGCCCGAGATACGAAGTTGGGTCCAGAAGAGATCACCCGCGATATCCCCAATGTTGGCGAGGAAGCCATCAAGGATTTGGATGAGAACGGCATCATCCGAATCGGCGCGGAGGTCAATCCGAACGACATTCTCGTGGGCAAGATCACACCCAAGGGTGAGAAAGAACTGACACCGGAAGAACGGCTGCTACGTGCCATCTTCGGTGAGAAATCCCGCGATGTCAAAGACACCTCGTTGCGGATGCCGCATGGTGAGCGCGGAAAAGTGGTGGATGTGCGCGTATTTAACCGCGAGGAGAACACCGATCTTTCAGCTGGCGTGGATACGATGGTGCGTGTTTCAGTGGCGCAACGGCGTAAGATCACTGCCGGGGATAAAATGGCAGGACGGCACGGCAACAAAGGTGTGGTCTCGCGTGTCGTATCGGTGGAGGATATGCCATTCCTCGAAGACGGCACGCCGGTGGACATCATCCTGAATCCATTGGGTGTGCCGGGACGTATGAATATCGGCCAGGTGCTTGAAGTCCACCTGGGCTGGGCAGCCCAGCGATTGGGTTTTCGGGCTATCACGCCGGTCTTCGACGGAGCCAAAGAGGATGAGATTGAATCCGAGCTGGCGCGCGCCTGGCTTGTAGACCAGGCGTGGCGGGAGACAGCCGAGCGGGCTTGGGAGTGGCTGAAGCAACAGGAATATAGCCCGGAAATGATTGAGGACGATGAAGAAGTACGTCGCCTTTACCTGGAGGAGTGGCTGGGCGGACGAGGTTACGACGTGTATCGTTTCATTTCCGATGTTAACTATGCCCGTAATGCTACGGTCAAGGAATGGTTGCGTGATCACGGCTATGATCCCGAAACGATCTTCATCGATGAATCCCATGCATCCAACACACGCTCTGCGTTTGATCTTGAGGCCACACGCGTTTGCCTGCGCATGTGGCTGCATGATCGAGGTCACGAGGATATAGCTGACAAAAACCTCATGAAAGAGGCTCGAGCGCTGATGCTGGAGACCGGAGAACCGATCCCCACCCTTGGCAAGCAGATACTACGGGATGGGAAGACAGGCCAGCTCTACGACCAACCGGTCACCGTGGGAGTGATGACCATCCTCAAGCTGCATCACCTTGTGGAAGATAAAGTCCATGCCCGCTCGACAGGGCCTTACAGTCTGGTTACGCAACAGCCGCTTGGAGGTAAGGCGCAATTTGGCGGTCAACGATTCGGCGAGATGGAAGTGTGGGCGCTGGAGGCTTACGGCGCGGCGTATACATTGCAGGAGATGCTGACTGTTAAATCGGACGATGTTCAAGGTCGCGTTAATACCTACGAGGCAATTGTCAAGAATGAGCCGATCGAGGAACCCAGTATCCCGGCGTCATTCCGTGTTCTAGTAAAGGAACTGCAGAGCCTGGGTCTCGCTGTGGAAGCGGTCAGTGATAATGGAGAGGTGGTACGCTTTGGTAAAGATGAGGAGAAAGCTCACCCACCGAAGTATGATACTGGCCTGCTGGATTTGGGAGGAAAGTTCCGCGATAGATGATATTTTCCTTGACGTGCCTATAGCCGTATGATAGAATTTGGCCTCGTTGCCTACAAGGGCTGATGCTTCGCACTGCCCCCTACGTTCGAGAGAAGAGTGAGGCCATCAGGCGCGTTTGGTGATGGCCTCATTTATTGAGTAGAGACCGCCAGTTCTGTTATTTGTTCGGAGGCGAATGTGCCAACAATCAATCAACTGATCCGCAAGGGTCGCCAGTCAAAGAAGGTTAAAAGCAAAGCGCCGGCACTGCTGTACACGTTGAATTCTTACAAGCAGCGGCGCGTGCGCCAAGCCAAGGGTGCACCGCAAAAACGCGGTGTTTGTACGGTGGTACGCACCATGACCCCGAAAAAGCCGAACTCAGCGCTACGCAAAATCGCACGCGTACGCCTGACCAACGGCATCGAAGTGACAGCTTATATACCTGGAGAAGGACACCAATTGCAGGAGCACTCGGTGGTGTTGGTACGAGGCGGCCGTGTGAAGGACCTGCCAGGTGTGCGTTACCACATCGTACGTGGCTCGCTTGATACGACCGGAGTCGAAAAGCGGAAGCAAGGACGGTCGAAATACGGTTCCAAGCGGCCAAAAGAATCGGCAGTTTCTTAGCTATTGGAGATACTTCATGCGTAGAGCAAAACCTGAAAAGCGTGAGATCCCACCGGATATCCGATATAACCACGTAATCATCCAAACCATGATTCACCACATGTTGACACGCGGCAAAAAAAGCACTGCAGCGCACGTCATGTACGATTCTCTGGATATGGTTAAAGAACGCAGCAGCGGGAAAGATCCGGTGGAGATCTTCGATGCCGCGCTCAAAAACGTTTCCCCGCTGATGGAGGTTCGCCCGCGGCGCGTAGGCGGCGCCACTTACCAGGTTCCGATGGAGGTTCCGCCGGCGCGGCGTACAACATTGGCCATCCGCTGGATCCTCGCCTCGGCGCGGACGCGCAGTGGCAAATCGTTTGCCGAGAAGTTAGCCGACGAATTGATGGATGCTGCCAAGAACGAAGGTGCATCCATCCGAAAGCGGGAGGAAACCCATAAAATGGCGGAGGCTAACCGCGCCTTCTCGCATTACCGTCTATAAACCGGCGGATTCGAACCTTAAAAGCTGGATCATATGTCACGCGCTTACCCGCTCGAACGATATCGGAATATTGGCATCATTGCCCACATCGATGCCGGTAAAACGACCACTACCGAGCGGATATTGTTCTACACCGGGAAAACCCACCGAATGGGTTCGGTCGACGACGGAACGACCGTCACTGACTGGATGGCACAGGAGCGCGAGCGCGGAATAACCATCGTTTCAGCTGCGGTCACCGCGGAGTGGAGGGGCTACCAGATCAACCTCATTGACACTCCCGGACACATTGATTTCACCGCCGAGGTGCAACGCTCGCTACGGGTGCTGGATGGAGGTGTAGTCATCTTCGACGCCGTGCAGGGCGTGGAACCACAGAGCGAAACGGTCTGGCGCCAGGCTGACCGCTATCATGTGCCACGAATCTGTTTTGTCAATAAAATGGATCGGGTTGGCGCCTCATACGAACGGACCATCGAGTCCATCAAGCTCCGATTAGGCGCAAACCCGATCGCCATGCAAATGCCAATCGGCATTGAAGCTGCTTACAAAGGTGTCGTTGACCTGCTGAACCAGAAGGCGATCTTCTGGGACGACGATCTGGGCCGTGAGCCACGCGAGGATGAAATCCCGGCGGACATGAAAACCCAGGTTGCGGAACAACGCCATGTAATGGTCGAACGCATCGCTGAATTGGATGACAGGCTGACCCTCAAATACCTGGAAGGAGAGGAGATCAGTCTCAATGAGTTGAAGGAAGCCCTCCGTGCCGAGGTGATCTCCAATAAAGCCACGCCGGTCTTTTGCGGCAGCTCGCTTCGCAACAAAGGTGTCCAGCTTGTGCTGGATGCGATTCTGGATTACTTGCCCTCGCCGGCGGATGTTCCACCGGTGAAGGGAACGGATCCGCGGACCAGTGAAATTATTGAGCTATCGGCACAAGATGATGCGCCATTAAGCGCATTGGTCTTTAAAATCGTTACCGACCCATATGTTGGACGCCTGGCTTACTTCCGCGTCTACTCCGGTGTGATCAGCCAGGGACAGATGGTAACCAACTCAACCAAGGGCAAACGTGAGCGCATCGGGCGGCTGATACGCATGTACGCTGACCGCCGTGAGGATATTAGTGAAGTTCGCGCGGGTGACATCGGCGCTGTCCTTGGCTTCAAGGACACCTTTACCGGCGACACTCTCTGTGAGAACAAGCAGATAGTGTTGGAAACCATCAATTTTCCAGAACCGGTCATTTCAGTGGCCATCGAACCCAAGACAATTGCCGACCAGAACCGGATGGGTGAGGCGCTGAAAAAACTCTCCGAAGAAGACCCGACTTTCCGCGTCCGCTCGGATGAGAACACAGGCCAGACAATCATCTCTGGCATGGGCGAGCTACACCTGGATGTGATTGTGGACCGGATGATGCGCGAATTCCGCGTGCAGGCCAACGTGGGAAAACCACGCGTGGCCTACCGAGAATCGATCACCCATTCCGTACCGGAGGTTAACTTCAGGTACATCAAGCAGACCGGTGGTCACGGGCAGTACGGTCACGTCGTCATCTCGCTGGAGCTGGGCGAGCGCGGGAGTGGAATTGTCTTTGAGAATAAGATTTATGGTGGTGCAATCCCGCGCGAATTCATCCCGGCGGTGGAGAAGGGCATCCGCGAGGCTGCCGAGAGTGGTGTACTGGCTGGATACCCGGTGGTTGACGTAAAAGTGACACTCTTTGATGGCTCCTTCCACGAGGTGGATTCCAGCGATATGGCTTTCAAAATGGCCGCCACCTTCGCCTTCAAGGAAGGTATCCAGAAGGGTGGTGTGGTGTTGTTGGAGCCAATCATGAAAGTGGAAGCCATTGCACCAGAAGAGTTTGTTGGCGAGGTAATGGGTGGGCTGACAAGCCGCCGTGCGGTCATTCGCGGGTTGGAGCCTCGCCCAGGTAAAGCCCAGGCTGTCAGTGCGATGGTGCCATTGGGTGAGATGTTCGGTTACGCCACCGAGCTACGCTCGTCCACCCAGGGTCGAGGTGTATTTTCGATGGAATTCGAGCATTACGCGCCGGTTTCTGAATCGGTGGCGAACGCAATTCTTGCATCCTAGTTCGAGAACTCTTTTATATAGCGATTGATAAAAGGAGAAGCATTCATGGCGAAGCAAAAATTCGAGCGGACGAAGCCGCACATGAACGTGGGGACGATGGGCCACATTGACCACGGCAAGACGACGTTGACCGCGGCGATCACGAAGTGGTGCAGCTACCAGAACATG
>Ga0172371_10004463_pt1 | contig 21145 bp, 17 predicted proteins | sample Lak12m_FD_114543 | JGI IMG/M metagenome (GOLD analysis project Ga0172371, IMG submission 114543) | Freshwater microbial communities from Kabuno Bay, South-Kivu, Congo - kab_022012_12m | ecosystem: Environmental > Aquatic > Freshwater > Lake | place: Democratic Republic of the Congo: South-Kivu... | reverse complement strand
TCTTGTCTTCCCGAATCAGATTTCTGATGGCGGCGTTGGGCACCATGATCTCCAGTGAGACCGCCCTGCCCTTTCCGTCCATGGTTGGGATAAGATTCTGGCATAGCACGCCTTCCAGCACGAAACTCAACTGAGCCCTGATCTGTGGCTGCTGGTGGGCCGGAAAAACGTCCACAACACGGTTGATAGTCTGCACACAGGAATTGGTGTGCAGCGTGCCGAAGGTCAGGTGACCTGTCTCGGAGACCGTCAAAGCCGCCTCGACGGTTTCCAGGTCACGCATTTCGCCTATGAGCACCACGTCCGGGTCCTGCCTGAGGACCGACCTCAATGCAGCGGGAAAGCTCTTCGTGTCCTGGTGCAGCTCTCGCTGGTTCACGATGCAGGATTTGTGCTGGTGGGTGAACTCGATGGGATCTTCTATGGTCACGATGTGCTCACGACGATCAGTGTTGATCTTATCAATCATAGCAGCCAGAGTGGTAGATTTTCCTGAGCCGGTGGGCCCCGTGACCAGGATCAGGCCTCGCGGCTTGCTGCAAAGATCCGAGACCACTGTGGGAAGACCGAGCTCCTGAAAAGATCTGATCTGGTACGGGATCAGCCTGAACGCTCCGGCAAGTGCGCCCCTTTGCATGAAAATATTGGCTCGAAATCGGCTCAACCCACGGACTCCGAAAGACAAGTCCAGTTCAAAGGCTTCTTCGAACCGGTGTTTCTGGGTATCCGTTAGAATACTGTAACAGAGTTGCCGGGTGTCTTGAGGCTTGAGAGGAGGATAATCCAAAGGAACCAGTTCGCCTCGGACGCGGATCATTGGTGGAACGCCTGGAGTAATATGCAAATCCGAAGCACCCCGCTCTACCATCTCCTTGAGAAAATCGTGAAGGCTTGCCAAATCAAGCTCCTTTTACCGTATTAGAGAAATTGTTTCGCCCTCTAGGCCCAGGCCCTTCTTCTCATGAATGCCCGAGCGGCAGCTACGGCAACAATGAACCTAGTTCACTTTGCGAGACTCCTCGGGTTCCACAACCGGTTAATCCGGCATGGTAACCCGGGCTATCTCCTGAATGGTAGTTACTCCCTCCTTCAGCTTGTTAAGGCCCGCCATACGCAGAGTGTCCATTCCCAGACGGATCGCTTCCCGTTTGAGCTCCATTGCCGAGGCGCCTGCCAGAACAAGCTCCTTGATCTCGTCGCCGATGGGCATGACCTCGTAGAGAGCAATACGGCCCTTGTATCCCGTGTTGCTGCAGCTCATGCACCCTCCCGTGTCAAAGACCGGGAACGTGCCTATCTCCTCCATCTTTATCCCCACGTCGCGGAGAGCCTCCACAGGTGGATCTATCTGCCTCTTACATTCTGAGCAAAGTCTTCTGGCCAATCTCTGGGCCACGATACAGTTCACGGAACTGGCCACAAGGAAAGGTTCCACGCCCATATTCAAGAGCCGGTTGATGGTCTGGGGAGCGTCGTTGGTATGCAGAGTCGAGAGGACCAAGTGACCGGTGAGAGCTGCTTTGATGCCGATTTCGGCCGTCTCGAAGTCACGGATCTCCCCGACCATGATGATGTCCGGGTCCTGCCGGAGGAACGACCGCAGCGCCGCGGCGAAGGTCAGGCCTATTTCTTCGTGCATTTGCACCTGGTTGATGCCCGACAGGTTGAATTCGACCGGGTCTTCCGCTGTGGACAGGTTCTCCGTGGAGGTGTTCAGTTCCGAGAGGGCACTGTAGAGAGTCGTCGTCTTGCCGGAACCGGTGGGGCCTGTCACGAGGACCATACCGAAGGGCTTATGAATTGCCTCCTTGAAGTTCCTGAGGGCTTTCTCCTCGAATCCGAGCTTGGTCATGTCCAATTGAAGGTTGGATTTGTCCAGAAGCCGCATGACAACCTTCTCGCCGTACAGGGTCGGGAGCACCGAGACGCGGAAATCCATGTCTCGTCCTTTTCCCAGCTTCAGCTTGATGCGGCCGTCCTGGGGAAGGCGACGCTCTGCGATATCCATCCTGGACATGATCTTGATGCGGCTCACTACCGCGTTGCGCATCTTCATGGGGATCTTCATGAGCTCGTAAAGGGCGCCGTCAATCCTCAGGCGTACCCTGTTAATCTTTTCGTAGGGTTCCACGTGGATATCGCTGGCTCGACGGGTTATGGCCTCACGCAGCACATAGTTCACGAGCTTGACCACAGGAGCCTGCTCAGCCTGTTGGGCCGAGTCCTGGGTTTCGATATCCGACGATTCGGGGCCCACGGTCTCGAGGTCCTCGTCGTCGAATTCCTCCAGCATCTCCTGGGTTTTCATCCCTGTGTCGTAGAACATATCAAGAGCCTTCCGAATCTGAGATTCGGGGGCTATGCTCACCTCCACGGACAGGTTGGTCATGAACGCTATCTCGTCCAAGGCGTTAAGGTCCGTGGGATCCGCCATGGCCACCTGAAGCGCCGAGTTGACCTGAGCATAAGGAATAGCCATGTACTTCTGGGCCTTTGGCGCAGGCAGCAGTTTCACCGCGTCGGGATCAACGTCAATTTCATCCAGAGAAACCGTTGGGTAACCATATTGTCTCGAAAGGAACTCAAGGAGATCGTCTTCGGTGAGGATTTCAAGTTTTACCAGGGATGTGGTGACCCTTCCGCCGTGGGTTTCTGTGTAGGCTATGGCCTTCTCCAATTGGCCGTCATCAATGATCCCGGAGCGCAGTAACATTTCTCCAATTCTGTCTTTCATGCCCGTCATCGTGCAATTCCTTCAATTCTGTGAGTCATCCTTTGTAATATTACCTCGATCCCCACGCTTTTTCAAACCCAAATTGAGCGATTGGTCAAGATGGACTCCAACGGGGAAGCCTTTACGAAAAGCCGCTCAGACGGACATTCCCTGCTGAAAGCATGGCTAAGGGCGGGGGATTTTTCCGCTTGTGATTTCAACTGGGGTGGGACATAATTTCGAGGATCCAATGTTCACGTTGTGAGGAGAATCTCCCGTGCCGTCAAAGGTTTACATGGCCGACCTGTCCGCAGGATGGAAGAAGAACGTCGCAGCCAAGGTTTCGGAACTCCTGGGGCTTCTGGAGCCGGCGGATCTATTCAAGCCGAAGGATCTGATAGCCGTAAAAATGCACTTCGGAGAGGCAGGCAACACGGCTCACATCAGGCCACAGTTTGTCCGGAAGGTCGTGGACGGGCTCAAGGCTCTGCAGACAAAGCCGTTCCTTACCGATACCAACACTCTCTACGTGGGCTCAAGGACCGAGGCATGGTCCCACATGATCACGGCCTTCGAAAACGGCTTCACCCGCGAGGTTACCGGCGCCCCGGTCGTAATAGCCGACGGGCTGCGGGGCAACAACAGCGTGGGTGTTTCCATTAACGGCCGGCACGTGAAGCGGGCACTCGTTGCCTCGGATATTCACCAAGCCGACGGCCTACTGGCGCTCACTCATTTCAAGTGTCACGAGCTTTCAGGCTTCGGAGGGGCTATAAAAAATATAGGTATGGGGTGCGCCTCCCGTGAAGGCAAGATGGATCAGCATTCCAACATCTCCCCCAAGGTGCGAAAGAAGAAGTGCATCGGTTGCGGAGACTGCGTCCAGTGGTGCAGGGGCCACGCAATCGAGGTCCACGGCGAAGGGCCGGACCGCAAAGCCCACATCAATCCTGAGAACTGCATCGGCTGCGCGGAATGTATCCTTGCCTGCCGCCAAGGCGCCATACAGATCCAGTGGAACCAATCAATCCCCGTGTTCATGGAGAAGATGGTCGAGTACGCTTCAGCAGTGCTCGGTCACAAGTCCGGAAAGGCGGCCTTCATGACGTTTATCTCTGACGTTTCACCTTTGTGTGACTGTACGCCTTTTTGCGACCGGCCCATTGTGCCCAACATCGGCATCCTCGCCTCCCTGGACCCAGTTGCTATTGACGCCGCGGCCGCGGACCTTGTCAACAGCGCCCCGGGCAATCCCCTCTCGATCCTGGAAAAGGCCCTCGACCCGGGAGAAGACAAGTTCCGAGCCCTCTTCCCGGACATAGACTGGGGCCATCAACTGGACTACGCTGAACAGATGGGGCTCGGGACAAGACAATATTCTCTGGTCAAGCTGGAAGGAGAGGTTTGATCACTCCGAAAAAGGATACGTGGAACTGATGGCACGCAACGGAGCGTCTTCCACCGGTCCTAATAATGATCCACGAACTCCACGTTCTTTTTCAGGAAGCTGATGCGATCGTACTTTGCCTCGTAACGACTTGAAAGCGCTTCCGTGTCAAGTTCCGGAGCATCGTGGATACCGTTTCCCTTCCCTTTCTCAACGACCCCCAGATAGGTTTCGTGTCCTGTCCGGTCTTTGAATCGAGCGATCCATCTCACATTCGGGTCGCGGCTTATTGTGAGATAGAAATCCTTCGCGTTGACGTCCGGCTCGAACAACTCGCTGTCGAGGACAACCCAGTCGGCTACTATTTCTTTGTTCCTGTTGTATGCGTCTACAAAATCCAGGAGAATCTTGACATCCGATCCCACAGAATGCTTGCGCAGTTCAACCGGAAAATCCCTGGGCATGATTATGCGCTTGTTCCTTCCTCTGGCGTACTGGCCTACGCACGAGCCCATGTTCCTTGGCAGAAATGCAGTCCTGGTTTCATTCAGGAGATCGGGCCTCTGTTCGACCAAAAAACACGCAGCAGCCAGTATCCTGCGGTCGTCTGCGGCTTTGAAAGAAAAGTCGTTGCCCGTGGCAACGTAGACCTGGAATACAGCCATTATCACTGCCAGCGCCCCCACATATGAGGTCCGGAGCCTCGAAAGAGCCAGTCCGGCAAGGATCGCCGTGGGCATTGCCACTACATACAAATACGTCATGGAAGTGGACGAAGAGACAATCCCATAACTCGAACCCACAAACCATACGCACATCGCGTCGAAGAATCCTCGCACAGGTTTGTTGGAACCCACGAGCAGCTTCCGGCCCGAGGCATAAACCACCAGACCAGCGAGCGCCAGGACCAGATGAGGCCCCCAACCCATCAGGACGTGCTCGAAGACTCGGGCTGCAAAGTCAGGGTTTGCCGCAAGGTCTGTGTAGCGGAGAAAAGGGTAAAGCAGCATCGTGCCCTGCATGAGGTCGCTCCGGCCTCTGAAGAACAGGTAAAGGGGCCAACCCACCTGCAACAACGCCGCCATCACCGGAGCAACGTTGAAGGGATTCAACACAATCAGCCTCAAGCGGCCGCTTAACAGTGCAAACAGCCCAAAGGTGAAGAGAAAGGCCGGCCAGTCCATGCCCGTCAGCATGTACGCCGCGAGCGACACAGGAGCCGCGATTCTGTACGTCGTTGAGTCGGGTTCCTGCACGAAGCCTACGAAATAGTAGAGTGTGGAAAAATGTAGTACACACGATAATGTGTTGAAATACCAGGGCACTCTTATGGTATCTCCCAGCCACGCGGCCAGACCGAAGACCAAAGCGACGCAATAGCCGAAACGGACCCCCAGCAATCGTTTGCCGAGAAGAAGAGCAAAGATCATGGCTGCCACTGACAGTACGGTATTGGGAAATTGCATGGTGGAAGGATTGAGCGCAAACATATCCCCCAGCGCATAGCAGTAAGCATTAAGAAAAATGTACTGCAGCGGCCCCTCGTAATGCAGCATGGCCTGCGCAACAACCGTCTTCAGGGGATGCGGTCCCGACAGGTAATAACTCAGGGTGGTTCCCGCGTCCCGGATGCCGATACCGTCAAAGTAGGGATGAATGGAAGGTTGGTCCAGAACGCCTAGAAGGTAAAGATATACAAAGGCCGCCGCGAAAAAGACCAAAGGAAACAACCGACACACTGTATGAGGCCGCTCGGAAGGTTCTTGATTGCTCTGGTCCCGTTCAGTCATGCCTCTTATATCCTGGAAAGGTCTCTTTCATGAAGAAGGTGCACAAGAGGGCGCCGAAGGCGGCACACCAGAGAATCTTAAGCACGACCGAATACGCTTCAACAGAATAGCCGGCAGCGCCTGATCCTCCATATGAATCCAACGCCCACCCCATTCCCAACTGCATAGCCGCAGCGCCCACGAAAGGGAAAAGGTTCACGGTTCCCACCGATGTCCCCGTTATTTCCAGAGGGAACAATTCCTTGGTGGATGTGATGCTCATCACCGCGGGAGGTATGGAGAACATCGAAAACACCAAGATGACCAGGTACAAGGCGACCAAAGGCAGCCCTGAAGGGAACAGATTGAGAACAGTCACGGCCGAAACAAGTATCGCAGCGGAAATCATCAGAACCTTCTTTCGACTCATAAAGATGCGCTCTGATGCCACGCTCATCAGAGGTGAGCCCACCATTATGCCCACCGCCAGCATGTTGAGCACGTTCCCGGCTTCAGTTCTGCTCAAACCGTAAACGTGCCGCAGGTACGGCCCTGCCCAGAGTCCCCCGAAAGCCATGTTACAACCGATGCTCAAAAAGGACCAGATGGCCAAAGGCCAGAAATAGGGGTTGGTCAGGACAAGTCGAACTCCTTGGCGCAGAGGGATCGCGCGGGTCGGAGGAAGCGCTCTTGCAGAACTGCTGTCTGTCTGCGACAACGAAGGATAACCCAGGTCCTGGGGCCGGTCCCGAACTAGCAGCCAAACCAAAGCCGCAAGGATCAACGTGGCGCATCCTATAGCGGCAAAAGAGATTTGCCAGCCTACCCACCCGGCTACAAGGGCAAGCGGCGCAGCCGCCGTGAGGGCGCCTAATCCACCGGATGCCAGGAACAGTCCGTTCATGCGGCTGAATTCACGAACCCGAAACCACTCCGACAATATCTTCATGTTCGGCGTAAATACCATCCCAGCGCCGAGACCTACCAGGACCCTGCCGAGAATGGAGAGCTCCAGAAAAGGAGCCAATCCGAAAAGAATACTGCCCACTCCTCCTACGATAAGAAACAGGCTCACTGTTTTGCGAGGGCCCAGAGAGTCCGACAACAGCCCAGCAGGAAACTGTACGACGGCGTAGCTGTAAAAATAGGCCGAGGCCAACAGCCCCATGAGTCCGGCTGAAATCCCGAACGATTCCTGTATGTCGAGGGCGACCACCGCAGGTGCCCCTCTGTGAAAGAATGCGCCAACGTAGGCAATTGCCATGATTGAGAAGATGAGCCATCTGTAGATGGCGAACCCGCGGCCCGGCCCATCCATTACGGAGTATCCTTATTTATGTGGCGGAGATGTTTCGATATAATATATTTAAACATGATGTTATCGTCAAAACATATTTGAATCACGTAATAAAATTGGTATACTATCCTTGGCCCCCGCAAAGGGGACTCGTCAGCTTCTTCCGGCACAAGGAGTTTTGATATTGGATTTTCAGATCGCAGTCAAGCTGTTCATCCGGCACCTGGAAACAGAGAAACAACGATCCCCTGAAACCGTAAGGGCCTATTCGTCGGATCTCGACGATTTCTCAAGGTTCTTGGCAGGAACCGGCGCTGACGGCGAACTCGGACACGTTGATCGCATAGACGCCTTTCATGTCCGCGGATTCGTGGCTCATCGTTTCGGCAAGATCAAGAAGGAATCGGTTGGACGGAAGCTTGCCGCTGTCCGTACATTCTTCAAGTTTCTTCATAGAGAACGGATCGTGAAAAAGAATCCTGCGGCGGGAATCAGGGCCCCGAAGCGTGACCAGCCTCTGCCCAAGGCCCTGAGCGTGGATGACATGGACCGCTTCTTTGCAGGGAACGCCGAGGCCCGTGCCAGAGACAGAGCCATCTTTGAACTTCTCTATTCCTCGGGCCTCCGGGTGGGCGAGTTGACTTCTCTCAAGGTTCCCGACCTGGACCTTCGCAACGGCTGGGTCCGCGTGATGGGCAAGGGAAGCAAGGAGCGGTACGTCCCGGTGGGGTCAAAGGCATTGAAATCCCTGGAGGAATACCTTCCTGTCCGGGAGGTCCTGGAAACACTCAAGGGACTGGGGGCAGGCACTGGAGCCCTGTTTCTCAACGCCCGAGGAGGGCCGTTGTCTTCCCGGAGCATCCGGCGTATACTCAAGCGGTGTCTCCATGCGGTGGGTTTGGCAAGGGACGCTTCTCCTCACACCTTTCGGCATTCTTTTGCCACGCATCTGCTTTACGGAGGAGCTGACCTGAGGTCAATTCAGGAACTTCTGGGCCACGCGGGGCTCTCGACCACCCAGCGCTATACAAAGGTTGACCTGGGAAAGTTGATGGAGATATATGATCGGGCTCACCCCAGGAGCGGGGTCTCAGGGCGCGAAGACCCGGAATGAACTTGAATATCCATTTTTATTAGGATTTCCAGATGAAGAAGGTCCCAATTCGTTCAACCACCGTGCTGTGTGTGCGCCGCGGCTCAAAGGTAGTGATGGCGGGAGACGGGCAGGTGTCTCTTGGCGACACCGTGGTTAAGCACTCTGCGCGCAAAATCCGGCGGCTGGGAAAAAGCGACGAGGTCTTGGCAGGGTTCGCTGGTTCAACTGCGGACGCCCTCACCCTCCTTGAGAAATTCGAACAGATGCTGGAGAAGTACTCCAACAATCTCACCAGGGCAGCTGTGGAACTTGCCAAGGAATGGCGCACCGACAGGATGCTGAGGAGACTTGAGGCGCTGCTGATAGTCGCAGACGCGGATAAGACACTGCTTCTCTCCGGCACCGGCGATGTGGTAGAACCTGACGACGGCATCATTGCCATAGGTTCCGGAGGCAACTATGCCCTGGCCGCGGCTCGCGGCCTTCTGCGGCACACGGACATGGAGCCGGCCGAGATCGCACGGGTCGCGATGAACATTGCCTCTGAAATATGCGTATTTACGAATGACGAGCTGATTGTGGAGGAACTGGAGAATCGTCGCGGCTGATTTCGTGCGACTGGACCTCCGCCGGCTTCCGAGGAATCATGGACGCTTTTACACCTCGCAAGATAGTTGCAGAACTGGACAAGTACATCATCGGGCAGGACAACGCCAAGCGCATGGTGGCCATAGCGCTGCGCAATCGCTGGCGCCGCAGGCAAGTGCCGGAGCACCTGAGAGACGAGATCGCCCCCAAGAACATCATCATGATAGGCCCAACGGGCGTCGGAAAGACCGAGATAGCCCGCAGGCTGGCCAAGCTGGCTCAGTCGCCTTTCCTGAAGGTGGAGGCGTCCAAGTTCACTGAGGTGGGATACGTCGGTCGCGACGTCGAGTCAATGATCCGTGATCTCCTGGAGATAGGGATCAGCATGGTAAGGGAAGAGGAATACGAGGCGCTGCGCCCCAAGGCTGAAGAACAGGCCGAGGAGCGGCTCCTGGACATACTTCTCCCGACCAGACCCCCAAGAAAGGTCCGGCGGCCGCAGCTATCGCTTCAGGGGCAGGAGCAGACCGACGAGATGGAGGTCGCTCAACGCACCAGGGATAAGTTCAGAAAAATGCTTCGCAACGGGAGGCTTAACGACCGGGAGGTGGAGATAGAGACCCAGGTGAGCGCCATCCCGGTTGTAGAGATCTTCTCGCCGGCCGGCATGGAAGAGATGGACATCAACCTGCGGGACATGTTCTCCAATATCTTCCCGGGAAAGACCAAACGCCGGCGCGTGAGGGTCCCCGATGCATTGCAGATCCTTGTGCAAGAAGAACTCGCCAGGCTTATTGACGCGGACAAGGTTACCAATATGGCCAAAGAGCGCGTCGAGCAGATGGGTATAGTCTTCATAGACGAACTGGACAAGGTTGCCGGCAGCCGTTCGCCGCATCACGGCCCGGACGTTTCGCGGGAGGGTGTTCAGAGAGATCTGCTGCCCATCATCGAGGGTTGCACGGTGAACACCAAACACGGCGTAATAACGACTGATCACATCTTGTTCGTAGCAGCGGGAGCGTTTCACGTATCTAAGCCATCGGACCTGATCCCCGAGATCCAGGGCCGCTTCCCGCTTCGCGCGGAGCTTTCCGCTCTGACCAAAGAGGACTTTGTCCGCATTCTCACCGAACCAAGGAACGCCCTGGTCGTCCAGTACAAGGAGCTTCTCAAGACCGAAGGCGTGGAACTGGAGTACGAGGACGCGGCAATTCAGGAGATCGCAGCGCTGGCCGAAGAGGTCAATCAGCGCGCCGAGAACATTGGAGCCCGCCGGCTGCACACCATCATGGAGAAGCTACTGGAAGACATCTCCTTTGAGGCTCCCGACATGAACGGCGTGGCTGTCCGGATAACTCCCGAGATGGTCAGGGAGAGGCTCCGAGACATAGTCAAGAGTGACGATCTGAGCCGCTACATACTCTGAGTATTCTATTTCCAAAATACGGTGACGGAACGAGGCCCGTAAGCATGGCCGGAGAGGGCCGTACCTAACGTAGGGGCGGGGTTTATCCCCGCCCGCCTCATAGGTTTCCCGAATTCCGGGCGGGGGTGAACCCCGCTACACGGCGTGGCATCGTCATCATCCGGACCGGTTGTGTATGCGCGCGTGTATTTGCGGGAAGGCGTTGTGAGGACGGCCCCCGCGAACCGCGGGCATTGCTCACCGCGCAGCAATACTACTGCCCGGCGAGCCCCTCGGGTAACCACAGCGCCCTTACGGAAAGCTATAATTACTTCTTTCTTGATGCCACGGCGCGTTTGGAGGCTTTAAGCGGATTGAGTTTTTGGGTCTGTTCCGCGACTTTGCGCTCGATGTGGGTGGCCATGTTGCAATTGCCGCGGACCCATTTCGATGCGGGGGACGGAGCGATACCGCAGAAGGTTCCTTCGGAGTTGTTTATAGATCTGGAGCATCCCTGGCACTGCTCGACGACCGCGTGACAGCGGCCGCCGTTGAAATTGCACCCTTTAGTGGTCATAAATGCGCACTCGACGCCATTTTTCAAGGTCACGCACTGCATTGTTTTCCTCCGGCTGGTGGTCGCGGGGTCTCGTGGACCCCTGTGATATTTAAAACCATAATTTTGACATCCATTTCACAATAGTCAAATGTTTTTTTCAGATTCCTGGCAACCTTTCACTTACGAACGCACGGATTTTCCCACGAGTTGGTGAATGCTTACGATGCCTGTCCGCTCTGCTTGGACCTTGCCGCATAGGCCAAGGCCAACAGTATGGAATTGAATTTGGTCTGGGCCGTGTCGCCCCTAGATGTCAGCACTATGGGCACCGTCCCAGGCCCTGCGGTAATTATTGCGCCGTTTTCGATCATGAGGCCCAGGCTGCCCATTGTCTTGGAAAGCATCTTGTAGAGCACGTTGGCAGTGTTTATGTCCGTGGCCATAAGGCAGTTGGCGTCGCCCATGATCCTTCCCTGATAATGCTTTTCTTCCGCAACCCCCGGTGCCGTGGCAAGGTCGAAAGACAAGGGCCCTTCCACGATGAGCGGGCCGTAGGCCTCTTCTAGTCTCTTGGAGCCCTGTTCGGCCTCCGCGGCCAGCAGAGTCGCAGGGATGGCCGCAGTCTCCTTTTCCACCGCGGTGACGATGGCCACCTTCAGGGTGAGTTCCGGGCTCACGACCTTCCGTACCACGTCAACCTGATTCTCGATGGCCAGGAGGAGATCGTCCGCACCGCGAAAGCTGGGATTTACCCCAGCGTCGGAAAGAGCGAAGAAACGGCCGTCGGGCAGCACGAACAGAGCAGTGTTTGAAGCCAGCCTTTTTCGAGCCGGCTCGTCCGTCGGGCCTGATTTCTGCTGCGACTTATAGATTGAGAGAGCCTGGTGCAGTAGCGTCGCTGTGTCCACGCTCCCCTTGACGACCACGTAATCCGGATGATCTTTGAGAAAGCCCCGGAATACCTCGGCCAGGGATTTCTTCTTCTGTTCAAAGTCCACAGCCAGGGGATCTATCGCTATTATCTCAACCTTCGGATCAACACGTGGAGAAAGCAGTATCTTGGATTCGGCCAAGGCCTTCTGGATCTCTTCGGGATCGCCCAGCAGAGCGATCCTGTTGAGAAGGCCGTGGTCCTTGGCATTGGCCACTGCCAGGAGAGCATCTTCGTTGTCCCCGCCCACCAGTACTAGATTCGCGGGTCGGATCACTTTGTCGGAAATTGCAGCTGTAACCTCATCGAGAAGAGACGCGAAAGAAAAAGTCTCTGCACGCCCGCCCGCGGCTCCCAGGACCTGCAGGGCATGTTTCATACTCCTGGCTTCAACGGTGAAATGCAGGCGCTTGTCTCCCCTGGCCGGATTCACGTACATCTCGAAGAGCTGGTCGGCAACCAGGTACTCGTGTTCCAGCGAATCAAGGCACATTATCGGAGTGAACGGGTTGTCAATCCTGTCTCGAATCTTGCCGAAAAGCCGGCGGAAGTAGGGATCTTCCGCCAACATACTGGTAATTATGATGAAATGAGGCCTCTCCGTAGGCGGCCCAGCAGACGCGGTCTCCAGGACCATAGCCACCCTGCGGGCGTAGGAATCCACCACGTGCATGAGGTTCCTGGCCAGTGAGCTGGATAAGTTGCCTGATTCCAATATCATGAGCAACTCGCACACCTCTTTGACGCCAGTGCCTAACTCACGGGAGGCGAGGCGGAAAGTGGGGGGAATCTTGAAACCTTCCCGATTCAGGGAATCCACGATCTTGACGAAATCGAAGTTGATCAGTATGCGGTTAGCGTCTTGAGCGGCCATTTCACGCACAATTCGGGGACCGGTCTTTCTCACCGCGGATGCGAAAAGCTCATCCAGGCTCATGACGAGAAGGTTGAGGTTTTCCTGGTTTATGCCCAGGCTCTGGGAAAGCAGCGCGGCCGTGGACTTGAGTGGTGTGACCTTCACGTATCCCTGTAGCCTCTGCCTGAGATCCTTCGCGTCCTGGCTGAAGATGGAACCGAGGTCGTCCGGATCCAACGTGGAGAAGGACAGGGGGCTGCACAAAGAAGAATGGGGCCTATAGTAATCGCCCTGGTGCCTGAGGATCTCTCTGAGTTCCCATCCCACCAGAGCCCCGCGATTGAGGGAGCTGTTGTGGAGCCGTTTCCAGGACTCGTCTCGAACTCTTTGAGTGAGGACATATATCCCGTCGGGGAGTGTTCCGAGATCGCCGCCCCCGCAGGTAATGTCGGTCACTTCCGAGAGCTTGACGCCGTTCTTGAGCAGCAGATTGATTATCTGGAGAGCAAGCCCTTCGGGCGAGGTCCCGAACGTGCGGAAGTCTATTTCGCCGCGGAAAAGAACCTCGGTGCCTCGGGTGGCCAGTACGTAGACCGCGTATCTCTTGGCGATCAAAGCGATGGTGATTGTGTCGCCAAGCTCTTTCAAAGCTTCCTGGAAGCGGCTTTGATCCAATTCCGCAGCCTTGCGGCGGGCTATGTTGGTGAGGATAAGTTCGATAACCGGGCTCTTTCTGCCCGGGCTGCCGCAGTGACGCAGAGTCATGATATAAGCTGCCAGCAGATCCCCGTACGCGTAGACCAGTTCTTGCTCGAAACGGAATTCCATCGAGGCATTGACCAGCCTTTCCAGAAGTCCGGCGAGCTCGCTGAAGTCTTCGGGGTTTTCGATATGGTGATTCAACGCGGTCAATTTGTCGAGTATCTCTGCGTTGACAAAGCCCGCTATATTCTCCAACTCGCGGTGAACGTGTCTCGAAGCCTCGATAATTGCCCGGATCTTCGCCGGTTCGGCAACTCCCCCAAGGGGAGTTTCCCCACCGTCGAAAACGGAGGGGGGATAATAACCCGAGCCCATCACGGTCTCTCTTATCTCCGTGATTCGCTGCCTCACTGAGTTGTGCTCATTCATCGTGTCTTCCGGTCTCTCCTTTGGTAAATCCGGGGTCACCCCGGCAAATCTCCAATTCACGGCGTCAATCGCCGTCTTTTCCCAGAATACCATTGTGAGCAAAGGGATTATAATATAAAAGTATCGCCTGATCCGTCTGTTATTGGCCGCCTGCCGCGGCGAGCCGCTGAACTGCCAAGCCCCGGTTGGGCACTGCGAACAATGAGAATGCGGTCGCCCCTTCCCAAGACTCCCGTTGTGGCTTCGCCGCACCCGTCAAGAGAGCGGCGACCAGCGGAAGCCGCTAATATGTTGGGAGTTCACATGAAAGAGACCGTACAGGGACCGGCAAGATGCCGGTCCTACTACTTCTTTCATGTTTCGTTGCGGTGGCTATCCATGACTGTTCTTGGAAAGTACCTGCCCCCCTTCACCTGTACTCCTCTAGAAAGGGAGAGTACGCTATGAACGAACTATACAAGGGGGTCCGGGGGAAAACTTTTTTGCAGGAAGGTTCGGAATTATCCGGTTCACATACCCAAGACCTCGAAGCCATGCTCACATCCTCGCCCCGGCCCTCTCCAAGGATGGAGAGGGAGATTTGAGGAAAGTGGCTTCGAGAATCAGGGCTGAACCTATCCCGATATCTCAAACAGATAATTCCGAAAAGGTTTTCCCCCGACGCGTTTTCCAGCGAAACAACGCAATTGCGGGAGTGATTCGTGAAGATACTCGTAATCAACGGCGGAAGCTCGTCATTGAAGTACACCCTGTTCGACATGGCGGACGAGACCGTCATATTCGCGGGAACAATTGACCGTATAGGGCTGCAGAACTCGGAACATGTCTGCGGGTTCGGCGATCAACCAAGGACATCGAAACGGGTGGACATCAAGGATCAGGGCGAAGCCCTGGACGAGGTCCTCAAGACCATCACCAACGGCCCAGTCAATTCGCTGGATGAAATAGCCGCGGTGGCTCACCGTGTCGGGCACGGCGGCAAGTACCGGGAAGCGGTTCGGGTTGACCCGGAAGTAATAGCCGAAATACATCGGATGACTCCAATGGTCCCCATCCATCATCCGGCCATGATTCGGGAGATCGAGGAATGCCAGGTCAGGATGCCGGACGCGGTCCACGTTGCGGTATTCGACACCTGGTTTCATTGGACCATACCCGACGAAGCAGCCATATACGGCTTGCCATATCATTACTTCGCGGACAAGGGCTACCGGCGGACCGGATTCCACGGTAACTCCTTTGCCTACATTTCCGAAAGGGCGGCGGAATTCCTCGGGCAACCGCTGGAGAAGCTCAAGATGATCGCCTGCCATCTCGGAAACGGCGCCAGCGTCTGCGCCATAGATCAGGGCAGATCCGTGGACACCAGCCTGGGAATGACCGCTGTGGAGGGCCTCATGATGGGCACCCGCAGCGGCGACGTGGACCCGGGTCTGCTGCCGGTGATAATGAAGGAAGACTCTCTTGCTCCGGATCGGCTCATTCAAATGCTTTACCGCGAATCCGGGCTCAAGGCTATTAGCGGGATAAGCAGCGACATGCGCGAGATTGAAGCCGCGGCCGCAGAAGGCCACCAGCGCGCGAACCTTGCCCTGAAAGCTTTCTGTTACAAGGTCAAGCGCTACATCGGTTCCATGCTTATGATCCTCGGGGGCTGCGACACGTTGCTCTTCGCCGGCGGGATTGGGCGCAACAGCCCCACGGTCCGTGCCCGGACTCTTGCAGGAACCGAGGCCCTGGGATTCGTTATTGACGAAGAAAAGAACACCGGTGATAGAGCCTGGATGTCCAACCCGGTGGTGGACATCTCCGCGGAAAACTCCAAAGTGAGGATCCTCGTGGTCAGGACCTTCGAGGAACTGATGATGGCGAGGCAATGTCTGAAGGTTGTGCAGGGCTTGAGCGGCCGCTAGAACTGGGAAAGGAACCGCATCATGAGAAAGGCCGGCATTGTCGTCATGCTAATTGCGGCTACTGTTCTGGCCGTCTCGCCGGGTATCACCGGAGAGACCGGCTCCACTACGGAAGCTCAGATTAAGGAAATCCTGGAACGCCATGCACGCGCATGTGAGAAAAAAGACGTCAACGCCATCATGGAAATGTTCGCGCCCGATCCCAACATCGTGGCCATAGGCACGGCCGAGGACGAGCGCCTTGTGGGGCCCGCCCGGATCAGAGCCGCTTACGAGCGGGACTTTGCCCGAGTAATCTCCGCCAAGCTCAACTATACTTGGATGACTGTGGGGTCCAAAGGTGACGTGGCCTGGTTCGCAGCCGAGATAGTGGCCGGCGTGGACACCGGAACGGAGAGAATCATCGCTCCGGCTCGCTGGACCGGCGTCCTCGAGAAACGCGACGGAAAGTGGCTCTTCGTGCTTTCACACTTTTCGCTGCCTATCCCTCGGGACCGGGCCGGCCAACTTCAAGTGCTCCGAAACGCCTACACCGCGATGTACTGATGGTTTGAATTTCTGGTGGGAATAACCGGGGAGGGACTTTTCTGCGAAAAGTCGTCCCCCGGAAGCATTCTTATTTCCCCCGGGCCGGTTCACTCGCCTATGATCTTGACCAGCACTCTCTTTCTTCGGCCGCCGTCGAACTCGCCGTAGAAGATCTGTTCCCAGGGCCCGAAGTCCAGTCTGCCGTTAGTCACGGCCACCACCACTTCACGACCCATGACCTGGCGCTTCAGGTGCGCGTCGCCGTTGTCTTCGCCGGTTCGATTGTGTAGATAACGGCTCGTGGGCGCGTGTGGTGCAAGCTGCTCGAGCCATTTCTCGTAATCCTGATGCAGGCCGGGTTCGTCGTCGTTGATGAAGACCGAAGCCGTGATGTGCATCGCGTTTACCAGCACCAGGCCTTCTTTCACTCCGCTCTCAGCCAGAGCGGACTCCACGTCGCGCGTGATGTTTACGAACTCCCTGCGCCCCCGTATGTTGAACCACAGCTCCTTTCGATAGCTTTTCATGGTATCCTCCTTGACGATGGGAAGGCCCGGGGGCCTCGCCGTTTGGAAAGCAAGCCAGTCCCAGACATTATCCGTCAATAGTGCGGCTGGGCAACTCAAAAGAAGAGGCTTCGTGATTTCAATTCGTTAACTGCCACTTACTGAGGAGAATAAAAAGAATGACCAGAGTCGCAGACGTTATGACGCGGGAAGTGATCACGGTTACCCCTGAGACATCATTGCGCGATCTTGCGGTGATACTCCTGGAAAAGAACATAAACGGCGTGCCGGTGGTTGACGACAAAGGCAAAGTCCTCGGGGTGGTCTGTGAATCCGACCTGGTGAACCAGAACAAACCCCTGCACATACCCACCGTGTTCGTGATACTCGACTCGGTGATACCACTGGAGAATCCCTGGCGGCTGGAGAAAGAATTCAAGCGCCTTACAGCCACAAGAGTCGAGGAGATATACTCCAAGCCGGCGGTGTGCGTGACCCCGGAGACGGATTTGTCGGAGGTGGCGCGGTTGATGGCGGATAGGAGGCTGTATACGCTGCCCGTGCTGGATGGGGAGAAGCTGGTTGGGGTGGTTGGGAAGAGGGACGTGATAAGGTCGCTGGCGTGATCATGTTATACCACGCAATCCCAGCTAGTTAGCACCGTTTTCGAGAGTTAGGTTTATGATTATGGAGAAAATAATAGAATCAGCTTTAATTTTTCTTGACAAGTTTCTGATATCATGGTTTAAGACGACTCACACGGCGGGAGGCGTAGCCCGCCGCCAAACATACCTTTTCCCCATGCGAAGCCCCGGTTCTCATCCTCCTTTCCGGGGCTTTACTTTGTACTCCTCCCGAATCCCGCTCGTTCAGTATTGACGCCGGCCCCTTACTCGGCTAGACTTGAGAGCTTAGCGACTGATCAGGATGCGATGAATGACAGAATCTTACGAAATTATCTGGCACGGCCGCGGAGGACAAGGTGCGGTCACGGCGGCCACCCTGTTTACGGAAGCGGCCTTCTATCAAGGCTTCAAAGGGGTGAGTGCGAAGCCCACTTACTTCTCGGAGCGCCGCGGCGCGCCTGTAAGTGTTCATACCCGAATTTCCAGGGAACCGATCAGAACCTTTTCCAACGTCCTTTTTCCCGACGTGGCGGTTGTTCTGGACGACAATCTGCTCCAGATGGTCAACATTACTTCCAACCTCAAGGAAGGCGGCCTTCTGATAATTAACTCAGCTCGCACGCCGGAAGAAATGGGCATCAAAGGGCCTTTCACCATAGCGGTGGCCGACGCTTTTCACTGTTCGGAGGCCGCGGGCCTCATCGTCGAGGGGAACGTGCTCATCTCCACTTCCATATTGGGGCCTTTCGCAGCAGCGTCCACCCTGGTAAGCCTCGATAATATCCGCAAGGCCGTGGAACACAAATTTGGCAGCCGGGCCCTTGAACGAAATCTCAAAGCCCTGGATTTGGCTTACCGTGGAACTCGCATCTTCCGACACCGGGTCCCCGCGGCATCAGCGAGCGCGTAATTCAGGAGTTAAGTCAAGGACACCGTCCTCATCGGCCTGCAGGACTAGCCCTGCGTCTATGATCGCGAGCGTCTCAAGGGTTCGATCCGGTTGAGGATAGCGAACCGCGAGGATTCAATGGCAAGCAAAATCGAAGAAACACTTGTGGCAATCTCCAGGCCCGCGCCCGGCGAAGCCGGCCGGACCGGCGACTGGCGCTCACAGACCCCGGTCATTGACCACGAAAAATGCTCCCAGAAAGACACGTGCCTCTACTGCTGGCTCTATTGCCCCGACGGAGTGATCTCTCCCGACTTTCCGCTCGAAATTGACCTGGAATACTGCAAAGGCTGCGGAATCTGCGCGGAAGAGTGCCCCCGCAAGGCTATCACCATGATTGACGGCAGAGAGGTCCCCAAGGAGAGCGCTGAATAGACGGGTTAATCCAATGAAAGATGTCAGGATAATAACGGCCAACACAGCCGCGGCAATCGCCGCAGGGCTCAGCAGGGTTCAGGTGGTGGCAGCCTACCCAATAACGCCTCAGACTCCTGTAACGGAAGAACTGGCGTCAATGGTGGAGAGCGGCCAACTGAAAGCTGAATACCTTACCGTTGAGAGCGAGCATTCAGCGCTGGCCTCGGTGGTGGCGGCTTCTCAGGTGGGCGCCAGGGTTTTCACCGCAACCAGCGCCAACGGGCTGCTCTACATGCACGAGATGCTGCACTGGGCCGCAGGCAGTCGCGTCCCCGTGGTCATGGCGTGCGTCAACCGAGGCGTCGGCGCGCCATGGACCATACTCAACGACCAGCAGGACTCCATCTCCCAGCGTGATACGGGTTGGATACAGCTCTACTGCCGAAACAGCCAGGAAGTTCTGGACACCATGATCCAGGGCTTCCGGATCGCCGAGAAGGTTCTTATCCCCATAATGGTCTGTTACGACGGGTTCGTTCTGTCCCACGCCAGCACGCCAGTGGAAGTCCCGGACCAGGCCGAAGTGGATCGCTTCCTTCCCGCTTTTCAGGGCGGGGTGGGGATTGCCCCCGGCAGCTTCATGAACGTCAATCCGCTTATCCTCAGCGAGCCCCGAAGCGACCCCGAGGGTGATCTGAGGCCTGGTTACATGGATCTGCGATACAGGCTCCAGAAGGACCTTGTAGCTTCTCTGGAAACCATCCGGTCCGTGGACGCCGAGTTCGCTTCCGTGTTCGGCAGAAGCTGGGGCGGCGTGATCTGGGAATACCGCATGGAAGACGCGGAGCATGTTCTGGTGAGCATGGGTTCCCTGGCGTCGGAGTGCACCGAGGCTGCCGACTCCATGAGGCAGCAGGGCTTCCGGACGGGAGTCGTGGGCGTCCGAGCTTATCGGCCGTTCCCTGCGGCGGCTTTGACAAAGGCACTCTCCCGGGCAAAATCAGTGGCGGTGTTCGAAAAGGACATTAGTTACGGATACGCCGGCGCACTGGCTATGGATCTCAAGGCCGCGGTCTTCGACGAAAACCTCAGGCCCTCTGTGTCGTCCTTCGTGGCCGGCCTGGGCGGCCGCGACGTAAGGCCCGACCAAATAGCCAAGACCGCGGTGGAATCAATGACCAAAGACCGCGTCTACGAGTGGCTCGACATCAGGCGCTAGTCGGAGTTGGCAAGAACGCTTCCGAGGGAAAACTTTTCTGCAGAAAGGTTTTTCCCCGGACCCCTTTACCAAAGACTCCTAACATATCGGCGGCTCCCGCTGGTCGCCGCTCGGTTTCGGCGCTCACATTGGCCGCTGAAACGTTAAGGAATCAGTCGCACCGGCATACTGCCGGTCTTTCTAAGACCTCTTTCGTAGGGTCTTTGCAGTAAGCATGACTTACTAGGGATTTCGGATCATGGCTACAAACGCAGCAAGGCAATTACCAAAAGAAGAATTCATACTCCCCGGGACTCGTTCCTGCGCGGCCTGCGGGTTGATGTTGACGTACAGGCACGCGCTGAAGGCCCTCAACAGCGGCAAGACCATCGTTGCGGTTCCCGCGAGCTGCATGACGGTGCTTCACGGGGTTTACCCAATAACGCCAGCGAGAGTGCTCTGCATAAACAATCCGTTCGCAGCGACGGGCGCATCGGCTTCGGGCCTTGTGGCCGGGCTGAGGGCCACTGGCAAGAAAGATTACACCGTGGTGGCCTTCGCCGGCGACGGCGGCACGTACGACATCGGCATTCAGGCTCTGTCGGGCGCACTGGAGCGAGGCACCAACTTCATCTATGTGTGTTATGACAACGAAGGGTACATGAACACCGGCACGCAGAGATCCAGTGCCAGCCCTGCGGGCGCCATCACCACCACCACGCCGGTGCTGGCAAAGCTCCAACACAAGAAGGACATGATCCGCATCGTCGAGGCCCACAGGATTCCTTATATCGCGACAGCCTCTCCGTCGTTTCCTCTGGACCTTTACGACAAAGTCCGAGCGGCCAAGGAGATCTCCGGTTCTCGGTACATCGAGGTCCATGCGCCGTGCCCTCCGGGTTGGGGCTTCCCCAACAAGGATCTCGTCAAGATTGGTAAGCTGGCAGTTGACAGCGGCGTCCAGGTGCTGTTCGAGATAACAGACGGCAAGTTCAGGCTGACTTCGCGATCCCTGACTCTGGCCGCCAAAGGACGTAAGAAGTCCGTGGCCGATTACGTCAAGGGTCAGACTCGTTTCAAGAAGATTACCGAGGAGCAGATCCAGCGCCTCCAGGAATTCACGGACCAGCGGTGGCAGGAGTTCCTCGACCGACACGAGAGTGAGTGATACGGAGGTTCTATGAGAAAGCACCGGGAACCCCTTCTTTCTGCAAAGAAGGGGTTCCCGGACCCTCAATGCTTGTGACTTAAGAATAAGGTCATGGATCAGATCCGTCGCCCCGACGAAAGTCGGGGTCCAGGAATCCGGCGGTACACGGGATTGACTGAACTG
>Ga0172371_10004460_pt1 | contig 21157 bp, 24 predicted proteins | sample Lak12m_FD_114543 | JGI IMG/M metagenome (GOLD analysis project Ga0172371, IMG submission 114543) | Freshwater microbial communities from Kabuno Bay, South-Kivu, Congo - kab_022012_12m | ecosystem: Environmental > Aquatic > Freshwater > Lake | place: Democratic Republic of the Congo: South-Kivu... | reverse complement strand
GCCTGCGCCTTTCCAACCTTCTTCTTGACATGCTCTCCGACGAAACGGATTCCCTTGCCCTTATACGGCTCCGGGGGATAGATCGCGCGTATCTCGGCGGCAACCTTACCGATCAATTCCTTATCAATGCTCCTTATGACCAGCTGCGTGGGCTTGGGGGTCTCGATCTTGATCCCTGCCGGAATTGTGACATTGACCGGATGCGAAAATCCTAAAGCCATATTGAGGTTATTCCCGGAGATGGATGCTTTGAATCCCACGCCGATGATCTCAAGCTCCTTAGTGTAACCATCGGTCACCCCTTTGATCATATTTACGATAAGCGCGCGGGAGAGACCATGCATGGATTTATCCGGCTTGGTATCGCTAACTCTCTTTACAAGCAAAACGCCTTCTTTGATCTCAACGCCTATCCGGTCAGATAGCTTGCGGGAAAGTTTTCCCTTGGGGCCCTCAACAAAAACCTCCCCGTCCTTTACTTCTATCTTCACATCTTTCGGAATAACTACCGGTTTATTGCCTATCCTGGACATTAATTAACCCTCTATTGAAATTTTGGCGCTGATTTACCAGACATAACCAATGACCTCTCCGCCGACACCGGCCTCCCTGGCCTCTTTATCACTAACCATGCCTTTAGAGGTGGAAACGATCGCTATCCCCCTGCCGCGTAAGACGACCGGAAGCTTCCTGCCTTTAGAGTATACCCTTAAACCCGGCCTTGAAACACGCTTGATGTTGCGGATCGCAGGCTTCCCTGCGGTGTATTTTAAATAGACCCTCACCAATCCCTGCTTTTTGTCTTCGATCAACTTAAAATTATCAATATATTCATTCTTCTTCAGGATCGCCATTATGGACTTTATGCTATTGGATGCCGGCAGGTCAACCGCATCCTTTTTTATCATTATGGCGTTGCGTATTATCGTAAAAACATCTGCAATTAAATCGGTTCTGGACATTTAAGTCTCCTTGCCCGCAAGGGCACACCGGCGCAATTTGCGCTGCCTAGCGCACGCCGACGCAATACCTATAGGCGTCGGGCGCAATAAGCGCCGGGTGTAATTTTACCAGCTGGCTTTCTTGACGCCGGGTATAAGCCCCTGCCAGGCAAGCTCCCTGAAACAGATACGGCAGAGCTGGAACCTCCTCAAATAACCGTTAGATCTTCCGCAGATGGAGCAGCGGTTATACCTGCGTGTCGAAAATTTTGCCGGCCTCTTCCACCGGGCGATCTGTGAATTCTTTGCCATCTACCGGGTCTCCAGTTTATTCCTTCTCTTTGAAAGGCATGCCGAAATATTTCAACAGGGCCCTTGCCTGTTCTATTGTTTTAGCGTTCTTGATCACAAAGGTTATATCCATGCCTTGAGTGCGGGTGATCCTGTCGTATTCTATTTCCGGGAAGATGATCTGTTCGCTTAATCCTAAAGTATAATTTCCCGCCTTATCAAAAGAATCGCGGCTGACCCCCCTGAAATCACGGATACGCGGCAGGGCGATATTAAGCAGACGGTCCATAAACTCATACATCATTGCCTTCCTTAGGGTAACCTTAACTCCGATAGGCTGATTAGCCCTGATCTTAAAGTTGGCTATAGCCTTTTTTGAGCGGCGGATCAGCGGTTTCTGGCCGGTGATAGCGGCCAGTTCCTCCAGGGCTTTTTCCAGGACCTTGATATCCGCGGCCCCTTCGCCGACACCCATGTTCACGACGATCTTACTCACGCAGGGTGCCGCCATTTTATTCTTGAGCTTGAAATCCTCCATCAATTTCGGGACGATCTCACTACGGTATTTTTCAAGCAATCTCGGTATCATTTTTATAACGCCTCTTTGCAGCTCTTGCAGATTCTTGTCTTCGTATTGTCCTTGGAAATGACAAACCCGACCTTGACCGGCTTAGAGCAGCCCTTGCAAAAAACCATTAAGTTTGATATAGCAAGAGGCATCTCTATAGAGATTATCCCGCCCTTTTGATCCTGGCTGCTCTGGCGTTTGTGCTTCTTGGCAAGGTTTAAGCCCTCGACCAACACGCGTTTGCCGTCTTCAATGACGTTGAGCACCTTGCCCTTTTTGCCCCTGTCCTTGCCTTTTATGACCTGGACCATGTCGTTCTTCTTGATCTTTTGCATTAAATTACCTCTGGTGCTAAAGAAATTATTTTATTGAATTTTTTGTCCCTTAACTCGCGGGCGACCGGCCCAAAAACACGGGTGCCCCTGGGATTATCCTGGTTATCAATAAGCACTACGGCATTACGGTCAAAACGTAATATTGAACCGTCCGGCCTTCTTATCGCATGCCTCGTGCGCACGATCACCGCCCTGGACTTTTCGCCCTTCTTTACCGTTGCCTCCGGAGAGGATTCCTTGATATTGACATTTATGACATCGCCAATCTCGGCATTCAGGGTGCCCATCCTGTTGAGCACGCCGATCAAAGAGGCCTTGCGCGCGCCGGTATTATCGGCCACATCAAAAATAGAGCGTAACTGGAGCATTTAAACGATCTCCTCCGGACTAGGCACATGCGTGCTTGCAGCCTTCTTAATGACCTGTTCAACCCTGAAGCGTTTGTCTTTTGATAAAGGCCTGGTTTCCACGATGCTTACCGTATCTCCTAACCTGGCAATACCCTTCTCATCATGCGCCTTGAATTTATTATAGAGCTTGACCGTCTTGGCATATTTGGCGTGTCGCGTCAGGTGCATGGTCTTTACCACCACGGTCTTTTGCATCTTATCGCTGGTAACAATCCCGGTAAATCTCTTTTGCTTGCCCATTTTATTTATCTTTCCTGTTGTTTAATATCGTCCTGATGCGCGCGATATCCTTTCTGATCAGGCCAAACTTATGCGGTTTCTCCACCCTCCCACTAAAACGCTGCATATTCATGGCGGAGAGCTCCTCAAGCAGGGCCTTTTCCTTCTGCAGCAGCTCATCCTGAGATAAATTCCTTAATTCCTGGGCTTTCATCTTATTTATGCGTCCTGATCACGAATTTTGTGCGCAGCGGCAGCTTATAAGCTGCCAGGCGAAAACAGGCCTTAGCATACTCCTGGGGCACTCCCCCTAATTCAAAAAGTATGCGGCCTCTCTTTACCACGCTGACCCAGTGGTCAAGGTCCCCCTTGCCTTTACCCATGCGCACTTCAGCCGGCTTCTTAGTAATGGATTTATCCGGGAAGATCCTGATCCACAATTTTCCGCCCTTGTGCAGCTGGCGGGCCAGGATAACGCGCACCGATTCTATCTGGGTATTTTTGATCCAACCGTTCTCTAAAGATTTTAAGCCGAATTCGCCGAAAGCCAGGGTTGTGCCGCTGGTCGCCAGGCCCCGCCTTTGGCTCTTCTGTAGTTTACGATATTTAACCCTCTTGGGCATCAAAACCATGGCTTATTTCTCCCTGGGCTGCTGGCGGCCGGAAGGAGTTGGCTCCTCCTGGATAAATTGTTTTCCCAGGATATCCCCCTTATAGATCCAGACCTTTACTCCGATCAAACCATAGGTCGTAAGCGCCTCGGCAAAACCATAATCAATGTCCGCGCGCAAGGTCTGCAAAGGGATCTTGCCGATCTTATAGGTCTCCTTGCGGCTCATCTCCGCTCCGTTAAGTCTCCCCGAACAGCTCACCCGTATCCCTTTTACGCCGGAGGCGATAGATTGCTCCATGGCCCTTTTTACCGCCCGGCGAAAAGCTATCCTCTTCTCCTGCTGCAAAGCGATATTCTCGGCGACCAGCTGGGCGTCCCAGGCAGGATTGTTTACCTCCTGGATGTCGATAGCCAGCTCGCTCTTTACCAGGCTGTTTAAGTCCGAACGCAGGCGCTCAATATCCGAACCGTGCCTGCCGATAATGATCCCGGGCCTGGCGGAAAATATGCGGATCCTGACCTTCTGGGCCAGCCTTTCAATAACGACCTTTGAGATCGCCGCCTGCTTGAACCTGCTCTTAATGAATTTCCTGATCTTATAATCCTGCTGAATGAACTGGGAAAAATCCTTGCTCCTGGCAAACCAGCGCGAATTCCACTGCCTTATAAAACCGATCCTTAACAATAAAGGATTTACCTTATGCCCCATTAATTACTCTCCCCCCTTCAGGTCCAATTCAACTTTTATATGCACGGTGCGCTTGCGTATTGAAGCTGCCCTGCCGAAAGCAGCGGCCTTAAATCTTTTCCAGACCGGCCCGGGATTGGCCACGATCTTTGAGACATATAATTTATCCGGCGTAAAACCTTTGACTTTAGCATTGGCTGTAGCGGACCTCAATATCTTTATCAAATATTCCTTGGGCCTTTTATCTACGGTGCGCAGGATCGCCTCCGCCTGGAGCGCACCCTTCCCGCGGACGAGGTCCATGACCAGGCGCACCTTGCTGGGAGATAACCTTAAGAATTTTCCTTCGGCTTTGGCTATCATTATGTTTTCTCAAGGGCCTTCTTGGCCTTGATGCCGCCGTGCTTCCTGAATATCCTTGATGGGGCAAACTCACCTAACTTATGCCCTACCATATTTTCGGTGATAAAAACCGGCACATGCCTTCTTCCGTCATAGACCGCAAATGTTAATCCTACAAAATCCGGAATGACCGTAGAGCGGCGGCTCCAGGTCTTGATCGCCTGGCGCAATCCGGCCTTGGTCTGCTTTTGGATCTTCTTTAACAAACTCTCCTCTACATAAGGACCTTTTTTCAATGAGCGCGGCATAGTTATGGCTTCCTTCTCTTAACGATAAATTTTTTGGAATATTTATTGCGGTTCCTGGTCCGGTATCCTTTGGTAGGGTTGCCCCAGGGGGTAACCGGGTGCGGGTTGCCCTGGCCGGCTTTACCTTCACCCCCGCCGTGAGGATGATCAAAAGGATTCATTGCCGATCCCCTTACCGTAGGCTTGATCCCAAGCCAGCGGCTCTTTCCCGCCTTGCCTAAAATAACCGCTTCATGGTCAATATTTCCTATCTGGCCGATGGTGGCCCGGCAGTCCAAGCTTACCAACCTCACCTCTCCGGAAGGCAGCCTGACATGCGCGAATTCACCCTCTTTTGCCATGATCTGGGCGCTGGTTCCTGCCCCGCGGACGATCTGAGCGCCTTTACCCTTAAACAATTCAATATTATGGATCAGGGTCCCGGAGGGGATATTGCGTAAGGGCAGGCAATTGCCCACATTGATATCAATGTCCTTCTGATTGCTGGAAATAACCGTCTGGCCCACATTAAGGCCTACCGGAGCGATGATATAGCGTTTTTGTTTATCCGGGTACTCCAGAAGAGCGATCCTGGCAGAACGGTTAGGGTCATATTCAACAGCCAGGACTTTTGCCGGCTGGTCATAGATGTCGCGCTTAAAATCGACCAGGCGCAGCATCTGTTTATGCCCGCCTCCTATATGTCTGGTAGTTATGCGGCCGTAAGCGTTCCTTCCGCCGGTTTTTTTCAAGGGACGCAACAATGAACGCTCCGGCTTATCCTTGGTGATCTCGGAAAAATCCGGGCCGCTCATATGCCTTCTTGAAGGTGTCGTCGGTTTAAATTTTATTAATCCCATCTTATTTGATCTCTATTTTCTGGCCTGCCGCCAAAGTTACCACGGCTTTCTTGGTGTCGGTTGTCCTGCCTAATTGATGCCTGACCCTTTTAAGCTTTCCCATGGAAACAAAGGTATTAACGTCCCTGACCTTCACCTTATAAGCCTGCTCCACCGCTTTTTTGATTTGGATCTTATTGGCGGAATTGCCTACCAGGAAGAGATACTTTCCATCCCCCTCGTAAGCGCTGGATTTCTCCGTCTGCAAAAGTGCCTTGATTATAATCCGGCTTTCCATTATTTAAGCCTTTCAGTTAAATCCGCTAAGGCAGCCTTGGTAATAAGCAGCTTATGGTTATTCATCACTTCATAAGCATGGCAGTCTTTCGCCAGGTCAACGGTAAGAAAATTTATATTTTTTAAGGCGGTTTTTAATTTAGCGTCCAGCTTATCCGTTAAGAATAAAACCTTCTCTTCCTTCTTTGCTCCGGCGGAGGCTAATTTGAGGCTGGACAATATTTTTAACGCAAGCCTAGTCTTAGGTTCCTCCACCTTGAATTCATCAACTATCACAAAATTATTCTCTTTAAGTTTGGCGTTCAAGCCGGTCTTTAAAGCCATGGCCTTTATCTTCCGGGGGATCTCATAGGAAAAATCGCGGGGATGCGGCCCAAAAACAACCCCTCCGTGTCTCCATAGCGGAGAACGGGTAGAGCCAACGCGGGCGCGTCCGGTACCCTTCTGTTTCCACGGCTTCTTGCCGCCGCCGGAAACCTCGCCACGGGTTTTAGTCGCAGCCAATCCTTTTCTCTGGTTAGCCCGGTAAGAGCCGATGGCCTGATAAAGACACTCCAAATTCAGGGTGCCGTCAAAAACGGATGAATTGAGCTTTAGGGTATCTATCTCTTTGCCTTCGCTGTTATATACGGGTAAAGTAAACATATTATTTCTTGGCCTTCTTTGCGCCTGAAGCAGTGCTTGCCGCAGCGGGCTTCTTCTTTTTCTTCGCTTTAGCCACCATTAAATAACCGTTCTTGTGTCCGGGAACCGCCCCCTCCACCAATAAAACATTATTCTCCACATCTACCCGGATAACCTTCAGGTTCTGCACCGTTACTTTTTTTACGCCCATATGCCCGGGCATATGATGGCCTCTAAAGACCCTTCCGGGAGTGGTGCTTGAACCTATAGAACCGACCCTGCGGCGGGAGGTTGAGCCATGCGTCATCGGCCCCCCATTCCAATGCCAGCGTTTCATTCCACCCTGGAACCCCTTACCGATAGAAATGCCGCTTACATCTACAAAATCCCCCTCGCTAAAGAGGTCAACTTTAAGCTGGTCTCCGGTTTTATATTCAACATTGGCTTCTCTGGAAACCTCCCTGATCAGCTTAAGCGCCGGGATATTTAACTTCTTGAAAAATCCCGCCTGAGGTTTCTTTATGTGCCTCTCAGCCACAGCTTCAAAACCCAGCTGGATATTCTTATCTTTGACCGCCAGCACCGGGCAAGGGCCGGCCTCTATGGCAGTGACCCCTACCTGCGAGCCGTCAGCCGTATACGCTTGCGTCATTCCGATTTTCTTACCGATCAATCCTATCATTTTTATTTAATTTCGACATCCACACCTGCGGGCAGGTTCAATTTCCTTAATGAATCGATGGTCTTGGCTGTGGGCTCAAAGATGTCAATAAGGCGTTTATGCGTGGATAGGTCAAATTGCTCGCGCGATTTCTTGTCAACATGCGGAGAACGTAATACGGTATAAATCTCCCTTTTTGTGGGAAGGGGTACTGGCCCCGATATTCTGGCGCCAGTACGCTTCACCGTATCAACGATCTCGATCACCGCCTGATCCAGGAGCCGGTGGTCATATGCTTTTAATTTTATGCGTATCTTTTGCGTATCCATTATTTAGGCGATCACCTCGGTAACTACGCCCGCGCCTACCGTATGGCCGCCTTCGCGGATGGCAAAACGCGATTCCTTTTCCATGGCGATTGGGGTGATCAGCTCCACCTCCAGGTTGACATTATCCCCGGGCATGACCATTTCCACTCCTGCAGGAAGGTTTGCCGTTCCGGTAACGTCGGTGGTACGGAAATAGAACTGCGGCCGGTATCCTTTGAAGAATGGCGTATGCCTTCCGCCTTCCTCTTTGGTCAGGATATAAACCTGGGCCTTGAACTTGGTATGCGGGGTGATGGATTTAGGAGCGGCAATAACCATACCGCGCTCGATATCATTCTTTTCCACTCCTCTTAAGAGCAGGCCTACATTATCCCCGGCCTGTCCTTCATCCAGCAGTTTGCGGAACATTTCTATTCCGGTAACAACTGATTTCTTGATCTCCGGGCGTAAGCCGATGATCTCCACTTCTTCGCCGACTTTTACCTTGCCGCGCTCGATCCTGCCGGTGCCGACTGTACCTCTTCCTTCGATACTGAAGACATCTTCAACCGCCATAAGTAAAGGCTTGTCTAATTCGCGGGTCGGAAGCGGGATAAATTCATCGACCGCCTTCATTAATTCCAATATCGGCTTGGCATCTTCGCTGTTAGGATCGGTCGCTGCCAGTGCTTTATTGGAAGAACCGCGGATAATCGGGGTCTTATCTCCAGGGTATCCGTATTTGGTCAATAGGTCCCTTATCTCCATTTCAACCAGGTCAAGCAGTTCTTTATCATTTACCAGATCAACCTTATTCATGAATACGACCATGGAAGGCACGTTAACCTGACGGGCCAGCAGGATATGCTCTCTGGTCTGAGGCATGGGGCCGTCAGCTGCCGAGACGACCAGGATCGCCCCGTCCATCTGGGCGGCACCGGTGATCATGTTCTTGATGTAATCGGCGTGACCCGGGCAGTCAATATGCGCGTAATGCCGGGCATCGGTTTCATATTCTACGTGGGCAACCGATATGGTAACGACCTTTGTCTCATCCCTAACCGTGCCGCCCTTGGCGATATCGGCATACTGCCTTTCGGTAGCTTTACCCAATTTTGCCAATACGTGCGTAATGGCCGCCGTCAGCGTGGTTTTACCATGGTCAATATGACCGATAGTCCCGATATTTACGTGCGGCTTACTCCTTACAAATTTTTCTTTAGCCATTGTTATCCTCCTTGCCCAAAAGGGCACACCCGCATAATTCCTTATTAACGCGGGGTGTTGTTAGAAAGTCTTTCTTGCGCCTGCGCCTGTGGTTTGCGCCCCTGAAACGATTTTTTCAGCTACATGTGCCGGAACTTCGCTGTAAAACGAAGGTTCCATTGTATATGATGCACGGCCTTGTGTCAAGGACCTTGTTATAGTCGCGTAATTAAAAACCTCCGAGAGCGGGACATTGGCCCGGATAGTGCGTAGATTCAATCTCTGGCCCAGGGCAATGATCTTGGCGCGGCGGCTGCTTAAGTCGCCGATTATCTGGCCCATGAATTCTTCCGGCACGATAACCTCAATATCCATGATCGGTTCTAACAAAACAGGGTGGGCTTTCTTCATGCCCTCCTGGAAGGCGATTGAACCGGCCATTTTAAATGCCAGCTCCGAGGAATCAACCTCATGGAATGAACCGTCAACTAAAACTACAGCAACGTCGGTAACCGGGTAACCTGCCAGGACACCGTTCTTGGCCGCCCCGATTATACCCTGCTTTACCGCCGGAATAAATTCGCGCGGGATAGCGCCGCTTTTAATTTTATCATCGAAAGTAATTCCCGTGCCCGGGGTTTCCTGCGGGGCCATCTCAATAACGCAGTGCCCGTATTGGCCGCGGCCGCCGGACTGCGAAATGAATTTTCCGACGCTAGAGACACTTTTTTTAATTGTTTCTCTATAGGCAACCTGCGGTGCGCCGACCTGGGCCTCCACATTAAACTCGCGTAAGATCCTGTCAATAATGATTTCAAGATGGAGTTGTCCCATGCCGGCAATAAGGGTCTGGCCGGTTTCCTGGTTATAAGTAACCCTGAATGACGGATCCTCATCCTCCAGCTTATGCATGGCCAGGCCCAGCTTTTCCTGCGCGTCCTTTGACTTTGGCTCAATCGCCTGCTGGATGACCGGCTCCGGAAATCGCATGGCTTCAATGAGAATGGGATTTTTTTCCGTGCACAGAGTATCGCCTGTCTTGGTATCTTTTAAGCCTACTGCTGCGGCAATATCCCCAGTAGAAACACTCTCCACTATCTCCTGGCGGTTGGCGTGCATTTTGACGATCTTGGTTACCCGCTCCCTCTCCCTTTTAGTAGCATTATAAATATAGGTTCCGGAGGTAAGCGTCCCTGAATACATCCTTATAAAATATATTTTACCGACAAAAGGGTCCGTAGCCACTTTAAAACAAAGAGCGGTAAAAGGGGCTTTATCATCGGCGATGACCTCCTCAAACTCCCCTGTCTCCGGATTGGTGCCTTTTACCGCAGGGACATCAATTGGTGAAGGAAGATAATCTTTTACGGCGTCAAGCACCAGCTGTATCCCTTTATTTTTAAAAGCCGTGCCGCAAAGCACCGGCACAAATTTATTGGCGATCACTGTCTTACGTATGGTTTCCTTTAGCTGCTGGTTGGTTACGGCCTTGCCCTGCAGGTAAAGCTCCATGATCGCATCATCCGCCTCGGCGAGCTTCTCGACCAGGATCATGCGGTATTTCTCAAAATCAGCCAGCATATCCTCAGGCACATCTTTAACCTCAAACTCTTTTCCCAGGTCATCTTTGTAGAAGATCAGTTTCTTTTCCACCAGGTCCACCAGGCCCGAAAATCCCGATTCCTTGCCAAAAGGCAATTGGATGGCTGCTACATTGGCCCCTAATCTCTTATGCATCTGGTCAATTACGTCAAAAAAGTTCGAGCCGGTGCGGTCCATCTTGTTCACAAAGGCGATGCGTGGGACGTTATAACGGTCAGCCTGGCGCCAGACGGTTTCGGATTGCGGCTCAACCCCGCCAACCCCGCAGAAAACAACCACTGCCCCGTCCAAAACCTTTAAAGACCTTTCAACTTCAATGGTAAAATCCACATGGCCGGGGGTATCGATCAGGTTGATGGTGATATCCTTCCAGACACAGGTGGTAGCGGCAGCGGTAATAGTAATGCCTCTCTCCTGTTCCTGAACCATCCAGTCCATGGTCGCGGTGCCGTCATGAACCTCACCCAGCTTATAGTTCTTTCCGGTATAGAAAAGTATGCGCTCGCTGGTGGTCGTTTTGCCGGCGTCTATGTGGGCGATGATCCCGATATTCCTTAATTTATCTAACGGTATCTTCCTCATTTTAACCTAGGGACGGTTCTCAATCCAAAGCAGAACTGTCCCCTAAAAAGGGACAGTTTTCCTTTGTCTTGAGAACCGTCCCTGCCTTTATTTACCATCTAAAATGCGCGAAGGCCTTGTTACTCTCGGCCATCTTATGCGTATCGTCGCGTTTCTTGATCGCCGCGCCCTCACCTTTATAGGCGGCGATGATCTCATCGGCCAGCTTTTGCTCCATGGGCTTTCCTTTTCTGTTCTGGGAAAAATCCCTTATCCAGCGCAAGGCAATTGAAGTGCCGCGCTCCTGCCTTACCTCGACAGGAACCTGGTATGTGGCCCCGCCTACCCTGCGGGGTTTGACCTCCAGCCGCGGCCGGGCATTATCCAGGGCCTTATAAAATACCTTTAAAATATCCTCTTCATTCAAATTCTTCCGCACGATCTCAAAAGCCCCATAAACCATCCTCTCGGCGACGGACTTCTTTCCCTCCAACATCACCATGTTGATGAATTTTGCCACCACCTTGCTGTTAAACTTGGGGTCTGCTAAAATATTTTTTTCCTGCGCTTTTCTTCGTCTCATGCTTAAGTTTGCTCCTTAATATTTGATTACGCCGCCTTTGGCCTCTTTGCCCCGTATTTTGAACGGCCCCTTCTGCGGCTGGTGACCCCTGCGGCATCCAATGTGCCCCTGACAATATGGTAGCGTACGCCGGGAAGATCCTTTACCCTGCCGCCCCTGACTAAGACGATAGAGTGCTCCTGAAGATTATGCCCCTCTCCGGGAATGTAAGCGGTGACTTCTATTCCCGTGGTAAGCCTGACCCTGGCGATCTTTCTCAAGGCGGAGTTAGGTTTCTTAGGCGTCATGGTGCGCACCTGGAGGCAAACGCCCCTTCTCTGGGGTGAGGCCTTTAAAGCCGGTGATTTACTCTTCTTCTTCTTGGAAACTCTTCCATACCTGATGAGCTGGGCGATTGTCGGCATAATTATTCCTTTACGCTTTCTTTTTGAGCTTCTTCTTTTTCTTCCAGGTCCTTGATGACCCCGATTTTGGCTACTTCAATATCGCGGTGCGCCCTGAATCCGGTCCCTGCCGGGATCAGATGGCCCACGATGACATTTTCCTTTAACCCGAAGAGTTCATCCCGCTTGCCGCTGGTGGCAGCCTCGGTTAATACACGGGTAGTTTCCTGGAAACTTGCCGCGGAGATAAAGCTCTCTGTGGTAAGAGAGGCTTTGGTAATTCCCAAAAGCAGCGGCGTTGCCTGGGCGGGTTTGCCGCCTTTTTTGATCACCCGGGTATTCTCCTTCTGGAAAACCCACTTATCCACCTGTTGGGTAGCCAGGAATTCCGTGTCGCCCGGGTCCTCGATCCTTACTTTTTTGAGCATCTGGCGGATGATCAACTCGATATGCTTATCGTTGATGCGCACGCCCTGCAGGCGGTAGACCTCCTGAACTTCATTGACCAGGTATTCCTGCAAAACCTTATCCCCGCAGACGCGCAAAATATCCTGCAGGACCACCGGTCCGTCGGTAAGCTGCTGTCCGGCGGTAACTTTATCCCCTTTATAAACATTCGGGTGTTTGCCGTGCGGGATAATGTACTCCCGGCTCATCCCGGTAGTCGATTTTACGATAATTACCCTCTGATTTTTCTTGGTTTCGCCGAATTCCACGAACCCATCTATTTCGCTGATAACTGCTGGGTCCTTCGGACGCCTGGCTTCAAAAAGCTCAGCTACGCGCGGCAAGCCCCCGGTAATATCGCGGGTTTTAACCACTGTGCGCGGGATCTTAGCCAGGAGATCGCCTCCACCTACCTTCTCCCCGTCCTTGACGATGATGTGGGCGCCGATAGGTATGGGATAGATCCCCAGAACTTCTTTTTTCTCATCCAATATAACTACCTGCGGATGGTATTCCGGCTTATGCTCAACGACCACACGCTCAGCTAACTTGGTGACCGGATTAATTTCTTCGCGCATGGTAACATTTTCACGCAGGTCTTCAAAACGCACGCCTCCGCCTACTTCGGTAAGCACGGGGATCGTATAGGGGTCCCAGCGCACAAAGGATATCCCCTTGTTCACCTCTTCGCCGTCAAGAATACTGATAAAAGCGCCCTGCGGCACAGGATATCTTTCCAGCTCGCGGCCTTGAGCGTCATTAACGCTGATAGCGCCGTTGCGGTTCAAAACAACATTCTCTTTATTTTTAAGGGTAACCCTTAAATTATGATATTTGACCAAGCCCTTATTCTTGGATTTGATAAATGACTGCTCGATGGTCCTTGAGGCAGTACCTCCAATATGGAAGGTCCTCATGGTCAGCTGCGTGCCGGGTTCCCCGATACTCTGGGCAGCCACAACTCCCACTGCTTCGCCTAATTCCACGAGGCGTCCGCTTGAGAGGTTGCGGCCGTAACACTTGGTGCAGACCCCCCTGCCTGATTCACAGGTCAACACACTGCGGATACGGATCTTTTCAATGCCCAGCTTTTCGATCTGGTCGGCCTTTTCCTCGGTAATCTCCGAAGCCTGCTGGACAATGACTTCGTCGGTAATAATATCCACCACATTATCTAAAGCCACTCGCCCTATAATCCGGTCCTTAAGGCTGACCACCTCTTCATCGCCTTCAATGATCGCCGAAACCGTAATGCCGTTTAAGGTACCGCAGTCCTCTTCGCAAACAATTACCTCCTGGGCGACATCAACCAGCCTGCGGGTAAGGTAACCGGCGTCAGCGGTCTTGAGTGCTGTATCCGCCAGGCCTTTACGCGCTCCGTGAGTGGAAATAAAATATTCCAAAACATTCAGCCCCTCGCGGAAATTAGCGGTGATCGGGTTCTCGATGATCTCACCAGAGGGCTTGGCCATAAGGCCGCGCATACCAGCCAGCTGCCTGACCTGTAAGCGCGATCCGCGGGCCCCCGAATCAGCCATCATAAATATGGGGTTAAAAGAGTCCATTCCCTTGAATAAGAGGTCGGATACCCTGTCGGTGGCGTGCGTCCAGATATCGATAACTTTGGATTTGCGTTCGCTGTCGGTAATAATACCTTTGCGGTACTGGTCTTCAACCTTGGCTACCTCATCCTTGGATTCCTTTAAAACTTCCGGCTTATCAAGGGGGACGGTCATGTCATCTATGCCGATGGAGATGCCTCCCATGGTTCCCATCTCAAAACCTAAACGCTTGATATCATCAAGCAGCTTGATGGTCGCCGAGTGGCCGAACCTCTTATACGCGCTTACCACTATATCATTTACCTTGCTTTTATTTAATTCCCGGTTGACAAACCCGAATTCGGCGGGGAGGACCTGGTTAAACAATACGCGTCCGACGGTAGTAGTGATCAGCTGTTTTCCGGGGACAACTATCTTCTGGTCAAAGTCATAAATGTTGTCAACGCGGATCTTGATCTTAGCATGCAATTCTACGGCCTTATCGTCATAAGCTGTTAAAACTTCGTCAAAGCTGGAAAAGCTTTTGCCATCCCCTAAAGCGTTGGCCTTTTCTTTGGTAAGATATGAAACCCCCAGGATAATATCCTGCGTTGGGGAGATTACCGGCCTGCCGTCAGCGGGAGAAAACACGTTGTTTATGGCCAACATCAATACCTTGGCCTCTAACTGGGATTCCAGTGATAAAGGGACATGCACAGCCATCTGGTCCCCGTCAAAGTCGGCGTTAAAAGCGGTACAGACCAAAGGATGGATCTTTATGGATTTTCCTTCGATCAGGAGCGGCTGGAATGCCTGGATACCCAGGCGGTGGAGGGTAGGGGCGCGATTAAGCATTACCGGGTGGTCCTTGATCACTTCGTCCAGGATATCCCAGACTTCGATCTTGCCGCGCTCTACCATCCTGCGGGCGCCCTTGATCGTGTGTACAAAACCCTTTTCTCTTAATTTTTTGATGATGAACGGCTCAAATAATTCCAGGGCCATTTGTTTAGGCAGTCCGCATTCGTGGAGTTTTAACTCCGGCCCGACCACTATAACGGAACGGCCCGAATAATCTACGCGTTTACCGAGAAGATTCTGGCGGAACCTGCCCTGTTTTCCCTTAAGCATATCCGAGAGGGATTTTAACGGCCGGTTGTTGGCCCCGTTTACCGGCTTGCCGTGGCGGCCGTTATCAAGGAGGGCGTCCACCGCCTCCTGAAGCATGCGTTTTTCATTACGGATAATGATCTCAGGCGCAGCCAGGTCCATCAGTTTCTTAAGGCGGTTATTACGGTTGATCACCCGGCGGTATAGATCGTTAAGGTCGCTTGTGGCAAACCTTCCGCCGTCTAGAGGGACCAGCGGCCGCAGGTCAGGGGGGATCACGGGAAGAGATTCTAATATCATCCATTCCGGCTTGTTCCCGCTCTTCTTAAAATCTTCCACGATCTTCAGATTCTTGATCGCCTTACGGTTATTCAACACATCTTTGGATTTTTCCAGGTCCTTCCTGAATTTACGACAGACAACATCCAGGTCAAGCTCTTTTAAAAGGTCCCTGACCGCCTCAGCTCCGATCTTGGCCTTGAAGCTTGCGCCGTATTTGCTCAGTGCCTGCTGGTACTGTTCATCGGTAAGCAGCTCCTTCTTCTTTAAAGGAGTGGTGCCCGGGTCAACAACAACATACTCCTCGTAATAAATGATCCTCTCTAAGTCCCTTAAGCCGATGTCCAAAAGCGCGCTCATACGTGAGGGCACGGCCTTAAAGAACCAGATATGCGTAACCGGAGTAGCCAGCTCGATTATACCCATGCGCTCGCGCCGGACGCTTGAACGGTCAACAGTCACCCCGCATCGGTCGCAGGTGATCCCTTTAAACTTTATGCCTTTATATTTTCCGCAGTTGCACTCCCAGTCACGCACCGGGCCGAATATCTTCTCGCAGAAGAGCCCGTCTTTTTCCGGCTTCAATGTGCGGTAATTAATGGTTTCAGCTTTTTTCACCTCGCCCTTGGACCAGGATTTAATTACCTGGGGGCTGGCGATCTTTATTGAAATACTGTCAAAGGATACGATCTCTTCCATTATTTACCCTTTTCTGTTTTGATATCAAGGCCCAAGCCTTGAAGTTCTTTGATTAATACATTAAATGACTCCGGTGTCCCGTGAGTCAGGCGCTGTTCCCCTTTGACGATCGCTTCGTAAATACGCGTCCTTCCGCTCACGTCGTCGCTTTTCACGGTAAGCATCTCCTGCAAGCTGAATGCCGCTCCATATGCCTCAAGCGCCCAGACCTCCATCTCCCCTAACCTCTGGCCTCCGAATTGCGCTTTGCCGCCTAAAGGCTGCTGCGTAACCAGGGAATACGGCCCGATAGAGCGGGCGTGGATCTTTTCATCAACCAGATGGATCAGCTTCAAAATGTACATGTATCCTACGGTGACCTTCTGGTCAAAAGGCTCGCCCGTATAACCGTCATAAAGGGTGATCTTGCCGTCCTCGGGAAGCGCGGCTTTCTTAAGCAGTTCCTTGATCTCGCCTTCTTTGGCTCCATCAAACACAGGGCAGCTTACATTTAAACCCAAGACTTTAGCTGCCCAGCCTAAATGGCATTCCAGGATCTGGCCCACGTTCATACGCGAAGGCACGCCCAACGGATTCAAGACCACGTCTACCGGAGTGCCATCGGGCATATAAGGCATATTTTCTTCCGGTATAATCCGGGAAACTACACCCTTGTTACCGTGCCTTCCGGCGAGCTTATCACCTTCGGAGAGCTTGCGTTTTGTGGCTATATAGACCACGACCCTTTTCAGGATGCCCGCGGGCAATTCATCGCCGCGGCGGACCTTCTCAATCTCCTGCTCTTCTTCGCTCAAGAGCTCCTGTACCTGCTCATCAAAAGAAGCAGCCAGGATCTTAGCTTCCTCATTATCGCCAAGATCGAACTTCTCCACTTTTTTCTTATCTATCCCCAAGACCTGGGCTAAGCGCGCGGTTTTTTCCGTCTGCAGGAATTCGATCTCCTGCTTATAATAAGCCTTCAACTCCCTGATCTTGGCTAATTCCTTGGTTTTCTCTTCTTTTGATTTTCTGCCGCGGTCCTTGCGCTGAAAAACATGCACGTCGATGACCACGCCTTCAACCCCCGGAGGCACGATCAATGAGGTATCGCGCACATCCCCGGCCTTTTCGCCGAAGATCGCCCGCAGTAACCTCTCCTCAGGGCTAGGCTCGGAATCGGTCTTGGGCGTGATTTTGCCAACCAGGATATCCCCGGCAGAAACCTCGGCTCCGATATGGATGATACCGGTCTCATCCAGGTTCCTTAATGCCTCTTCGCTGACATTGGGTATATCGCGGGTGATCTCTTCATTGCCAAGCCTGGTTTCGGCTGCCTCGATCTCAAACTCTTCTATATGTATAGAGGTAAAGGTATCGTTCCTGATCAGCCTCTCACTGATCAGGATAGCGTCTTCAAAGTTATACCCTCTCCAGGGCATAAAAGCCACCAGCACATTCTTGCCTAAGGCCAGTTCCCCTTCTTTTGTGGCAATGCCGTCGGCGATCGCCTGGCCCGGCTCTACGCGCTCCCCCAATCCCACCAAAGGCCTCTGGTTCAAGGATGTGTCGGCGTTGGTGCGCAGGAATTTCTTTAGATGATAAATATTTTTCCCCACGGTGATCGATGAGGCATCAACGCTGGTCACTTTACCGGAGTCGCGGGCGATGACCACTGTGCCGGAATCCTGGGCAACCTTGGCTTCCATTTCAGTCCCCACTAAAGGAGGCTCGGTGATCATAAGCGGCACTGCCTGCCTTTGCATGTTTGAGCCCATCAAAGCGCGGTTGGCATCATCATGCTCAAGAAATGGGATCATGGAGGCCGCAACGGAAACCAATTGCTTGGCGGAAACATCCATATACTGCACATCTTTTGCCGGCACTTTCGGGAAATCATCTTTATAGCGGCAGGTAACAAACTTATCTACGAAACGGCCATCGCCGTCTAAGGGAACATCAGCCTGGGCGATTATCTTATCCTCCTCGATATCCGCGGTAAGATACTCTATCTTCCTGGTCAAGCGGCCATCCTCTACCTTGCGGTAAGGGGTCTCGATCAAACCCAGGGAGTTTATGCGCGCAAAACAACTTAAAGAAGCGATCAACCCGATATTCGGGCCTTCGGGGGTCTCAATGGGACAGACGCGGCCGTAATGAGAAGGGTGGATATCCCTTACTTCAAAGCCCGCTCTCTCACGCGAAAGGCCTCCAGGGCCAAGGGCGCTTAGCCTTCTCTTATGGGTCATCTCAGCCAAAGGATTGATCTGATCCATGAACTGGGAGAGCTGGCTGCGGCCGAAGAAATCCCTGATCTGGTTGCTTAAAAGCTTAGAGTTGATCAGGTAGTGCACGTTAAGATTATCAAACTCGCCTAAGATACTTAACCTTTCCCTTATTGAACGCTCCACGCGAGATAACCCTATGCGTACCTGGTTCTGCACCAGCTCACCGACGCTTTTCACGCGGCGGTTGCCCAAATGGTCAATATCGTCGATCTTCCCGGCGCCGGAGTTTAATTTGATCAAATACTCAATTACCTTGATCACGGTGTCGGAATCCAGTATCCTTTTCTCCAAAGATACATCCATGCCTAATTTGCGGTTCAATATGAAACGGCCGGCCCTTTCCAGATCATACCTGGCAGGGTCAAAAAAGAGCCTGTAGAACAGGCCTTCGCTGGCCTCTTTGGTTACCGGTTCGGTGGGGCGCATCTTACGGTAGAAATCGAGATACGCCTCTTCTTTATTCTTGGTGTAGTCCTTTTTTAAGGTGTTGGTAATTTCAGGATACTCCTTGCCGAAAGCGGCAAAGATGCTTGAATCCTCGGAAAAACCCAGGATCCTTAATATCTGGGTGGCGGGGAAATTCCTGCGGCGGTCAACATAGGCGGTGATTGTTTCAGTGAGGTCGTATTTGAATTCAAGCCAGGCACCGCGGTAGGGAATAACCCTTCCGTAAAAGATCTTTTTCCCCGTGGGATGCAGCTCCTCTTCAAAAGAAACCCCCGGTGAACGCTGCAGCTGGCTGACCACTACCCGCTCATCACCATTAATGATGAATGTCCCGGTCTCGGTCATTAAAGGGATCTCGCCGAAATAGGCATCCTGCTCTTTAGTTTCATGGGGAGTGGTTAAGCGGAATTTTACTTTCAGCGGCGCGGCATAGCTTAGAGAGCGGTTCTTGGATTCAGCCATCGTGTATTTGGGCTTGCCCAAAGTATAGCTGATAAATTCCAACTTGATCAGGCGGTCAGGGCTTTCAATGGGGAAGATCTCTCCGAAAACTTCCTGCAACCCCTGGTTCTTTCTCTCATTTGCCGGGACATCTATCTGCAAAAATTCACGATAAGTCTCCAGCTGAACATCCAATAAATTAGGTAAATCGTAAACCTCTTTTAACTTAGCAAAACTTTTTCTCTTTATCATAAGTTTTAGGGTTAGCCTTAGTTAACTTACTTAAATTTACTTTAATTTACTCCTAATTACCTAAAATATATTAAATTTACTTACCTAAACTTAAGTAAATATATTTAAACTTACTTAAACTTACTTTAATTCTACGGTTGCTCCGGCTGCTTCCAGTTTCTTCTTGATCTCGGCAGCTTCCTCTTTGGTCGCCCCTTCTTTAATTGTCTTAGGCGCGGCATCCACTAAATCCTTGGCTTCTTTTAAACCCAGATTAGTGATAGTGCGTACCTCTTTAATCACCGCGATCTTATTGGCGCCGCAGCTTGCCAGCACTACGTTAAATGTGCTCTTTTCTTCGGCCGCGGGTGCAGCACCGGCAGCAGCTCCCGATGGGGCGCTGGCCACAACCGGCATATTCGCGCTTACCCCGAATTTTTCCTCTAAAGCCTTGACTAGATCCGAGAGCTCCAGAACGCTCATCGTCTCTATTGATTTGATCATCTCTTCTAATTTTGCAGTTGCCATGTTACCCTCCTTTAACTTGTTGGTTTCTCCTCGCTCGCTTGCGCTTGCGAGGATTTTTCTGGATCAGTGCTTTTTTGTTTATTATTTTTTATTTGGTCTAAACAGTAAACGAATTTCTTTAATGTCTGATTTAAGACAAGAACGAATTTGGTTATCGGAGAATTCAAGGTCATTGCTACCTGGGCTCTAAGTATATCCTTAGAAGGAAGTTTGCTCATCGCTTCTATATCTTTTTGGGTTAAGAGCCTGTCAACGAGGAATCCGCCCTCCAAGACGAGCTTATCGTGTTCTTTGCGGAAGGCGCATAAAACCCTGGATGTATCTACCGGTTCGTCTTTAAAGAATATCATCCCGCAGGGGCTCTGGACATTCGGGATCAAATCATTAAGACCTAACTCCTTCATCGCCCTTCTGGCCACGGTGTTCTTGACTACAAAAAGGTTAGCCCCTGTGCCTTTGAGGGTCTTACGCAAAGAGCTCATATCAGGGCTGGACACACCGGAATATTTTACAATGATCAGCCCCTTGGATGATTTAAAGCTATCCTTTATCCGGTTCTCCGATGTTTCCTTGACTAACAATCCTATCTTTTTCATATTATTAACAAACGAGCCTTAACCCCGGGTTCATGGAACTGGTTATACTCAAACTCTTCAAGAATTTTCCCTTTACCGAAACGGGCCTTGCCTCATTAACCGCTTCGATAACTTTAGAGGCATTGTCATTAAGCTGCTCTTCCGTAAAAGAGATCTTGCCTACGGCTAAATGCATCCCGCCCTGTTTATCCACGCGGAATTCCACCTTGCCTTTTCTTACATCTTCAATAGCCTTAGTGATATCGTTGGTGACCGTGCCGGTCTTGGGGCTGGGCATAAGGCCCCGCGGGCCCAATACCTTGCCCAGTTTGCTTAAATCCTTCATCATCTCAGGAGTAGCCACGGCGCAGTCAAAATCCAGGAAACCGGCGCTGACCTTATCAATGAGCTCCGTGCCCCCTACGTAATCGGCTTTTGCTTCACGAGCCATGCGCTCATGCTCCCCTTTGCAGAATACCGCGATACGCACCTTTTTACCGGTGCCGTGCGGAAGCACGACAGTGCCGCGGATCATCTGATCGCTCTTTTTGGTATCCACGCCTAAATTAAAATGCAGGTCAACGGAACCGTCAAATTTCGGCTTGGGAAGTTTCTTCAATACGACAATGGCATCCCTTAATTGATAAACCTTATCCTGCTGCACCTCTTTTGTCGATTCCTTATATCTTTTGCTGTGAGTTTTCATTTTTGGCGTATCTCCCGCACTACGCTTATCTTGTCGTGGGACAGTCCCCTGCGGGGACAGTCCCCAAACTGGCGCTACTTATCTCCCTAACCTTCGACGGCGATGCCCATGCTACGGGCAGTGCCCTCAAT
>Ga0172371_10004457_pt1 | contig 21169 bp, 19 predicted proteins | sample Lak12m_FD_114543 | JGI IMG/M metagenome (GOLD analysis project Ga0172371, IMG submission 114543) | Freshwater microbial communities from Kabuno Bay, South-Kivu, Congo - kab_022012_12m | ecosystem: Environmental > Aquatic > Freshwater > Lake | place: Democratic Republic of the Congo: South-Kivu... | reverse complement strand
TATCTTGCGCTCCGCGCATCAGCCGACAGGCTATTTGACAGGATTGAATCGTCCCCAAGCAAGGAAGCTGTGATTGATTTCTCAGGGATAGAAACAATCACGCGCTCTTTTGCACACCAATATGCCCTTCGCAAGCAAAGCAGCCAAAAGAGCATTTCGGAAGCCAGGATTCCAAGCAGCATCAAGCCAGTCATGGCCCTTAGCGCAAAGCCGGCCCATATGGCAACTGTGGCGTGCAGGCCAGTAAAGCCGATGCAGTTGCTGTTGTAGATGGTGCCATCCAGACAGGCAAAAGCCCTTCTTTTTCCGTCAATTGTTTGGCGTGTGTAGCCACCTAAAAAGCAGTATGCACATCGAATCGCGCGGATGGGGCAAAACGGGCGGGCAGGAGGTTTTCCCTGCTTTGGGGGGCGGGCGCGCCGTTATGCGCTGCAATAGGGCGCGGAGGCGCGCATCATATTTTGCCATAGGCTTTGAGGACCTTGTCCAGGCATCCGTCGAAGCCGGGAACGTTTTTCACGAGGGATTTGAGCTCGGGCCGCCATATCCTCCGCTTTGCCTTGCATGCGCGCGAAAAGGAGCTGAAAGTGTATTTGAGGCCGGCAAACGCAAGCTTTTTTTCTATCATTTCCCTGTCAGGCGCTGTTCCGCGGTCTATCAGGAAGCAAAGGTCGTAGATGTCGCGCGCCGAATCGCGCATCATGACGGCGCGCGACTTTTCAGCCATTATTTCCTGTTCAGGCATCGCCAGGACATCGAAGACGGGTATGATGTCCATGTGGTGGCCGATTGCCTTTACAATTGGAGGGAGGCAGGGGGTTTCGCGGAAGCTGGTTTCCAGCGTTATGCTGCAAAGCGTCTTATCGGAGTTTTTGTAGAGCGGGCCTTCGATTTTTGCCATGAAGCTTTGGCTTTCCGCCCCGCCAGGCTTTTCCTTGATGCGGTGGCGGACGCCGAAAGAGGACAGGCCGTCGGAGGCTGTTTTGCAAAAGTCAATCGCCCTATCAGCGGTGAAGTCCAAATCCTCGGAAAATCGGTTGAGCCCGTAGCATTTGGAAAGGGCGGTGCCGCCCTTGAAGACAAGCCCGCTTTTGACCGGGCGGTAGATGATGAAGAGCAGCAGGTTCTGGTAATAGTCCTTCTCGGCCTGCCCGAGGTTCAGCCCCCTCTTTTGCGAATATTCCTTGAGAGCGTCAATGTTCATGCCATCAGCCTCCATCCAGGCACCGTTACCTTGCCCTTGGAAAAGGGGTTTGCCTCGCAGTAATTCCTGCCTATCGCCATCCAGCCGGAGATGTCAATCCCCTTGTGCTTTTGGAGCATGTGGCCCACCTGGCGGTAAACGCGCCCTGAGCCGAGCTTTTGCAGATATCCCTTCAGCCGTTTCAGGTCCGGTGCGGGGGATTGGGAAAATACGTTCTCGATTTCCTGGAAATTGCCCATGCACTCCGGCTTCAGGAAAGCGTCAATCATCAGCTTTTCGATGTCTGCGACAAACACGTCCTCATCGCCCTGCCTCTCCTTGTGGTAGCCCCATAAGGAGCCCAGCTGCACAAACTCAAGCGCATAGCCCATCGCCTCGGCGCTGGGATGCCGCGCCGCGGTTGCGGCATAGACAGTGACGGGTATCTCCTGGGTGAAGCCGTGCAGATAGGATGCTGAAATGAATGAAATGTATGAAGGATAGTATAGATTGGATGCGATTGCGAAAATGTTGTCGGAAGATGAATATGCGCCGTGCGCCACGCGGATGAGTTTTCCGGCCTTGACTAGCCTGTGCGCTAGCAGCCGCGCATACCCAGGGCTGCCTGCCCTGCGGGCAATCTCGTTGATTGTGATTATCGGCCGCCCGCGCAGCCATTTCCGTTCGTCCATGATGTTGTTTTCTTTGAAAAAGTATTTAAAGTTATCATTTTTGATAATTATGAGATATCTAAAAAACAATATGCACATAGAATCGCGCGGGAGCGGGAAACCGGGCTGGGAACGCCGGAATGATGGGGATGGACGCCTGAAAGCAGGCTAGGCTCACCGGAATCCTGCCCTGTGAAGGTTTTTAAGGCGTGGAATAGCCCGTATTTGCACGATGTGCTTGCAATTGAGAAGGGCTATGGGGAATTTGCGGCTGAGATTAAAGGCAGGATACGCAAGGCGCAGTATTCCGCGCTGAAGGACGTGAAAAAGCCCATTGGCGTTTCCACGCATAAGATGACTGCGCAGCTGCCGCATAGCCTCTCGAAATACCTTCCTTCTGGAAGGGAGATATCGGAAAGATTGTGCGCGCTGGATGGAGGGTGATTGCATGACAATAGTGCCGAGAGACATGGTAAAGCTTGAGAGCCCGTTTGTTCGGAAGGAGGTGGATGGCAATTATGTCTGCACTCCTGAAATAACAAAAGGGTATGAATGGGTGTTTGATGACCCGTCCGTCCGGGCTATCGAGAAGCTGGACGGAACCAATGTAAGCCTGATAATAGAGAATGGCGTCATTGCTTCGATATGGAACAGGACGGAAAGATTGCCATTCTTTTGCAAAGGAAAACAGCACATCATCATGGGCGTCATGGAATCCTTTAGCCGGGGGTATTGCGAGCTTGCAGACGGGCAGTGGTATGGGGAATTGATAGGGGAGAAAGTCAATGGAAACCCGTATGGCATAACAAGGCAGCTGTGGGTGCCTTTCAAGACGTATTCATGGGAACATTTGCACTATACATCTTGGGGCAAGTATCCCAAGGACTTTGAGTCGATATCCGAATGGTTCAAGACGCTGATGCCGTTGTACACCCTAAGAGTGCATGGGAAAACATATGACAAGCACTATGTGGAAGGCGTTGTTTTCACGCATCCGGATGGAAGGATGGCAAAACTCCGCAGGGACATGTTTGACTGGTTTGAAGGGAAAAGGCATGATGACGGATTGAGGTGAATGGCTGCTGGCCGAACCCCGCCCTTGTCATGCCTGGCTCGCCAATAAAGACAAGCATGATGAGATTGGCCCTAAGATGGAATATATTACTTGCCATCCGGCCCAAAAAAGCGCGGCTGGGTTGCCCTTGCCGCAGGGGCTTCGCGCGCCAGCGCTGCATCAACAACCCCTTTAAACCCTTCTGCGGAAGAGATGGTCATGAAAATAGGCATTGTCACAGGCACGCGGCCGGACATCATAAAGATGGCGCCGCTTTACTGGGAGGCGCGCTCGCGCGGGCATGATGCGCGGCTCATACATACTGGGCAGCATTATTCACATCATCTTTTTGCGGGCGTTTATGAGAGCATGGAGATGCCTGAGCCGCACTTCAAGCTTGAGATTGGGGATTGCTCGTCGCCTGCGGAAAGCGTTGGGAAGATGGTGCTTGCGGCCGACGGGCTTTTGAGGCGCGAGAAATTCGATATTGTGCTTGTGCATGGCGACACGCTCACCTCCATGGCCGGCGCGCTTGCCGCTTACCTGAATGTTGTGCCCGTGGGGCATGTGGAGGCGGGCTTGAGGACGTTTTCGCGCGAGCCTTTCCCTGAGCAGCTTGACACAAGGTGCTCGGATGCGGCGTCTGACCTGTATTTTGCCGCAACCGAGACCAACAGGAAAAACCTGCTGAATGAGGGGTTTGAGGAAGGCAGGGTGTATGTTGTCGGCAATACCGTGGTGGATGCTGCCATATGGGCTGCAAAAAGGGGGGAGGGCGGCAGGGGGTTTTTCGAAAAGCTTGGCGTGGTGTTTGACAGGCCTACGCTATACTATTCAATTCATAGAAGGGAAACCACCATGGATGAGGCAAGGTTCAGGGCGGCTGCTGGCGCTGCAATGAAGCTTGCGGATGGGGGACGGTGCGTGGTGTGGTCTATTAGGCCTGGCACAAAGGCGGCAATTGATAGGCTTGGCCTGGCAGATGAGATTGCAAAGCACAAGGGGCTCGTGCTCGTTGAGGAAATACCCTCTTACCCGCACATCATGCATTTGATGGGCAAGTGCTCGCTCATTTGCACCGACTCGGGAAGCATGCAGGAGGAGGCGGCTGCGCTGCATGTGCCTTGCGTGACCGTAAGATATGTCACCGACAGGCCGGAAAGCGTGGAGGCGGGCGCAAACGTGCTTGCCCATCCAAAAAGCGCGGACGCCATTGTTGCGGTTGTGGAGAAAGCCGAGAAGGATGCGGAGAGGATGAGGAAGGCAAAAAACCCCTATGGGGAGGGCAATTCATCAAAGCTTATTTTGGATGCGATTGAGAAGTGGGAAGGGAAGCTCATCGGCTGGGAGCATGGGGAGTAGGGATGGCGGCGGCAGGCAGCACCTTATGCCCGTGCGGCCCGGCCAGCCTACGCCTTCTTTTTCCTTCCCGAAGCCAGCAGGAACGCGCCTGCCGCGAAAAGGATGATGAGCGAAAGCGCGGCTGCGGCGGGAAGCGCGCCGCTGCCTCAGATGTCGCGGATGAACCGCCCATAGACAAATTCCACAAACGGCTTCTCGTCTTTCCTTTCAACCGATTTGATAAGCGCGTCAAAATAGCCCTGCGTTTCCTTCGACACGTTCACCATCGGGTAGCCCGCGTCGAAAAAGGCCTTGTTCAGGAGCAGCCGGGACACCCTCTTGTTGCCGTCCTCAAAAGGGTGGATCATGTAGAAGCGCAGGTGCAGGAGGGCGGCAAGCTCTATTGCGTTGAGCTTTCCCACATTCCCGTTGTACCACCCTGCAAGCCCGGCAAGCTTCTTTTCTATCTCCAGTGGGGAAGGCGGCCTGAATCCGATTTCCTCCACTTTTTCATAGCTCTTCAGGTAGATGTAAGCCTGTTTTTGCCTGAACCTGCCAGGATTCTTCCGCCCATATTCCGCCATGACCACCCTGTGGAGCCCAAGCAGGTAACCCGGGGATAGGCCTTTCTTGCTTGCCTTCACGTACCTCAGCCCCTTTATCATGTCAAGCGCCACCCGCAGGTTCTCATCCCTTATGCTCCTGGCGTTCTTCTGGGTGAACCTGTAGGCAAGGCCGGCGTCCTCCCTTGTTATCGGGACCCCTTCGGTTGTCAGCGTGGTGTAGACAAAATTGACGATGTCCACCTCGTCCTTTTCGTCAAGCTGCGATTTGCCGAGTTTTTTCATTTTTTGCGCGTATCTCCGCCTTCTCTTTTCGGCTTCGATAAGCTGCTCCCTTGTAAGGTATAGCCTGCCTGCGCCGCCCAAAAGATCGCCGTATATCTTCCCCAGGAGTTCGGCTTTCTTCTTTTCAAGCAGTGCCCTTCCGGGAATCTTCCTGCCAAGGAATACGGAATATACCTTTGCCTTCTCAAGCCTTAATGATTCCTCCAGGTAGTGGTACTCCAGCCCCTTCACTGTCTTTTTCCTTATTCTCATGCTTGTATTTGGAAGGCAATGTTATTAATAGTTACCACACATTTTGAATTTATTTGTGTGCCTAACAAATACGGGATAAGAAGTTGACACGCATATTCCGGAAAAATGTAAGGCAACTGCCCGTGCGGCCCGGACAGCCTACGCCTTCTTTTTCCTTCCCGAAGCCAGCAGGAACGCGCCTGCCGCGAATGCGATTATGAGCGAAAGCGCGGCTGCGGCGGGGAGAATGCTGCCATCAGGCGGGGCGGGCGATGAGAGGGATGCTGCCCCGGGGGAAGCGTTTTCCCCCTGCCCTGCGCCCGGCCGGTTTTGCTGTTCGGGGAAGGCTGGAAGCGAGGTGGTGTTGTTGGACGTCACGGCAAGCTCGAACGAGCGGCGCTCCATGCCTGCAAGCGTGCGCGCGCGCACCTGCTGCGCGGTTGCGCCTATGGCGAAAAAGGGCGCGGCCCGCGCATATGCCTTCTGCGCCGAGAGCTGCATGTTGGTGATTACGGGAAGCGCGTAGTCCGGCTCGAAGCAGTAGGAGTAGCCGTCGTAAAGCGCGCTGTTTGACGCCTGCGTTGCCGCGCGGTTGAGCGCGACCAGCGAGTCAAGGTAGGCAACCGCCTCCTCGTGCGTGATGCCGTCCAGGAGCGCAGCGTGCATAACGCCCTCGTTCAGGTATGCCTCCCCGAGCGCCTTGCTGCTGTTCTCGAATTCCCAGATTTCCTCTATGAAGGCGCGGCCCGTGCCAAGCGCGATTGGCTGGCAGAAGCTGGTGACGGAATAGCACGCCTTTTGGCAGGTGTCGAAGCTGGTGCAGGCGGTGCGGTCCGTGCCGGTCAGCACCCTGCACTTCGCCTCGCCCTTTGCGTAATTGCCGGAAACCGAGGAGATGCCCGCATGCACGTCGGAAAATGATAGGTTGGGGGAATTGCCCTGCGAGGAATAGTAGGCGGAAAGCGCTCCGCCTATCTGCCCGTCCCCGGTAAGCGGCTGCTCCTCGAGGATGGGAACCCCCGAGGCGAAAAGCGCATAGACCTCCCCGTTTGACACCACGGCAAAGCCGATAGAGCCCTGGTAGGGGAACTGCAGGATGGAAAAGCTCTGGTTGGATGGCACCGCATAGGAGGCGAACTCGAGAAGCGCGGGGGAACTGGAGGAAAGCGCCGAAGCCGCGCATGCGAGGATGGAAAGCGCGGTGATGAAAAGAGCCGTGTTGCGCGCCATGCCCCCATTTCGCGCGGGAAATTTAATAAACAGGCGCGGCATTTTCGGCACGGAGGGCGCCAAGCCGGTTACGCGCACCGCCCAATTTAAATTCATTTCCCATGCATGAAATACCCTTGGGTTCATGTGTTCCTTGATTTGAAGAGTTTTTTGGCCCAAGGCTTTTCCAGGCAGGACGGTAAAAGGAAAGCGCTGCTGGTTCTTTCCGACGGAACGTCTTTTGCGGCGAACGGGTTTGGCGCAGCCGCACGGCGCGTGGGCGAGGCGGTGTTCACCACCAACATGACGGGATATGAGGAGTGCCTCACCGACCCGTCCTATGCTGGGCAGATACTTGCCATGGCATACCCCCTCATCGGCAACTACGGCATGTGCCGCGAATGGCGCGAGTCGTCAAGGGTGCACGTGGAGGGCTTTGCGGTGCGCGAGCTTTGCCGCGAGCCCCGCCATGCCAAAAGCGAGAAATCGCTTGCCAGGCGGATGGAGGATGAGGGCGTGCCGGGCATATGGGGGCTGGATACGAGGGCATTGGTGAAGAAGATACGGAATAGCGGAGTGATGCCCGCCTGCCTGCAGGCATTTGACAAGGGGGATGGCAGCGCGGAGAAGGAGGAAATGCTCGAGCTTGCAAGGGGGCTGGACTACTCGAAAATCAATTTCGTGGAGAAGGTGTCGGTCGGGAAAGCCGCAAGCTACGGGAAGGGGAACAAGAAGGTGGCGCTTATTGATTACGGCGTGAAGATGGGCATTGTGCGCGAGATGAACAGGCGCGGCGTGGAAGTGGTCGTGGTGCCGTGGAACGCAAGCGCGGAGGAAATCCTTGCGTTTTCGCCAAAAGGAATCATTGCCTCAAACGGGCCTGGCGACCCAGCCATGCTCATGAAGCAGACCGGGGAGCTCAAGAAGCTGATGCACCTGCCCATATTCGGCATTTGCCTCGGGCACCAGCTCTTGGGGCAGGCCGCGGGGGCAAAGTGCTACAAGCTCCCGTTCGGGCACCGCGGCGGCAACCACCCGGTGATGGACTTGCGGGAGAAGCGGGTGATAATCACCACGCAAAACCATGGCTATGCCGTGGATGCCAAGGGATTGGGCAGGGAGTGGCAGGTGACGCACACAAACCTGACCGACGGCACGGTGGAGGGCATCGCGCACAGGGAGCTGCCAATCTTCGCGGTGCAGTACCATCCTGAAGCAAATCCGGGGCCGTGCGACTCGAAATACCTCTTCGACAGGTTCGCAGCGATGATATGACGGTTGTTGAGTGATTGAAATGCCAAAAAGGACGGACATCAAAAAAGTGCTGGTAATCGGCTCGGGCCCCATCGTTATTGGGCAATCCGCCGAGTTCGACTACTCGGGCTCGCAGGCGTGCGCGTCATTGCGCCAGGAAGGCGTCACGGTCGTGGTGGTGAATTCCAACCCCGCCACCATACAGACCGACTCGGAGATTGCGGATATAGTGTATATTGAGCCGCTGCGCGCGGACTTCCTGGAAAGGATTATCGAGAAGGAAAGGCCGGGCGGGATGATTGCCACCATGGGCGGGCAGACGGGGCTGAACCTGGCGGTGGAGCTCCATGAAAAGGGCGTGCTGAAAAAATACGGCGTGGAATTGCTCGGCACGGGCATTGATGCGATTGAGAAGGCGGAGGACAGGGGGAAGTTCCGTGCGCTCATGAAGGAGATAGGCGAGCCCATACCCGACAGCGTGGCTGCGAACAGCAAGCAGGAGGCGGAGGCGTTTGCGAAGAAGCACCCGTTCCCGCTCATACTGCGCCCCGCATTCACGCTGGGCGGCTCGGGCGGGGGCATTGCCAGGGACAAGAAGGAGTTCGACGCGCTTTTGGAGCTAGGCTTCACGCTCTCCCCGACCCACCAGGTGCTGGTGGAGGAATCGGTGCTGGGCTGGGGCGAGTTCGAGTACGAGATGGTCAGGGACCATCACGGCAGCTGCATCATGATTTGCAACATGGAAAACATAGACCCCATGGGCGTGCACACCGGAGAGTCGGTGGTGGTGGCGCCCTCGCAAACGCTTTCCGACGGCGAGCACCAGAAGCTGAGGAGCGCGGCGCTGAAAATCATACGCGCGCTGGGCATCGAGGGGGGGTGCAACATACAGTTCGCGCTCAACCAGAAGACAGGGGAATATGTCGTAGTCGAGGTCAACCCGAGGCTGAGCAGGTCATCCGCGCTTGCCAGCAAGGCGACAGGCTACCCCATTGCGAGGGTGGCTGCGAAAATCGCGCTCGGGCTGGGATTGCACGAGATACAGAACGCGGTCACAAAGTCCACCCCCGCCGCCTTCGAGCCTGCGCTGGATTACTGTGTCGTGAAAATACCCCGCTGGCCCTTTGACAAGATACCCGAGAGCAGCCGCGTGATTGGCACGCAGATGAAATCCACCGGGGAAACAATGGCGATAGGCAGGACGTTCGAGGAGGCGTTCGGCAAGGCCCTGAGGTCTGTTGAGATGAAGAAGGCGAAGGTGGAAAAGGCCGATTGGGAGCGGCACATGGCGGCGCCCACCGACCTTAGGATTTATGCGATACTTGACGCGCTTCGCGCGGGCTGGGACAGGAAGAGGATATCCGGCCTTACCAATATCCACATGTGGTTCCTGGACAGGCTGGATGATTATGTGGCGATGGAAAAGCGCCTCAAGCGCGAGGTTTTCGGGAAAGAGGTGCTGCTTGACGCGAAGAGGATGGGGTATTCCGACGACCAGATTGCGTCAGTCATCGGGCAGGAGGCGGAAATGGTGCGCCAGATGAGGAAAAAGCACGGCGTGCTGCCAGTATATAGGATGGTGGACACGTGCGCCGCGGAATTCGAGGCTGCGACGCCGTATTACTATTCCACTTACGAGAGCGAAAATGAGAGCGTGCCATCTTCGAAAAGAAAGGTGCTCATCATAGGCAGCGGCCCGATTCGGATTGGGCAGGGCATTGAGTTCGACTATTGCTGCTGCCATGCGGCATTCGCCTTGCGCGAAATGGGCATAGAGTCCATCATGGTGAACAACAACCCCGAGACCGTGAGCACCGACTTTGACACCTCGGACAGGCTGTACTTCGAGCCGCTCACCTACGAGGACGTGATGAACATCGTGGAGCATGAGAAGCCGGAGGGAGTGGTGGTGCAGTTCGGCGGCCAGACCTCCATCAACCTTGCGCAGAGGCTCTCCATGAACGGCGTGAGGATACTGGGCACGCAGATGGACGGCATAGACGTCGCCGAGGACAGGGAGAAGTTCAAGGTGCTGCTCCACGAGCTGGGCATACGCCAGCCTGAGAACGGCACTGCGACGAACCTCGAGGAGGCGCTTGCCGTTGCGGAAAGGATTGGCTACCCCATCGTGGTGCGCCCCAGCTATGTGATTGCGGGAAGGGGCATGCAGATTGTCTATGATGCCGCGGAAATGAGGAAGTACATAGGCGAGGCAGTGGATGTGTCGGAGAAGAAGCCCGTGCTCATCGACAAGTACATCGAGCGCGCGATTGAGTGCGAGATAGACGGGGTTGCGGACACGGAGCACTTGTTTGTCGGGGGGATAATGGAGCATGTGGAGAGGGCGGGCGTGCACTCGGGTGATGCGAACAACGTGGTGCCCTGCGTGAGGCTGAAGATGGGGGTGCAGAGGCAGATACTGGAATTTTCGGAAAGGATTGCGCTGGCGCTTGAGACCGTGGGCGCCATCAACATACAGTACGTGGTGCAGGACGATGTCGTTTTCGTGCTGGAGGCGAACCCGCGCGGCTCGAGAACGATGCCCTTCCTTTCGAAGGCGACGGGCGTGCCGCTTGTCAAGCTTGCCATGCAGGTAATCATGGGGAGGAAGCTCCGGGACATCGGCGCGGGCGCGGACATGCCGAAGATGGGCCACTATGCCGTGAAGGGAGTGGTGTTCCCGTTCCTCAAGCTGCCCGGGAGCGACACCGTGCTGGGGCCTGAGATGAAAAGCACCGGGGAGTCGCTCGGCGCGGACAAGGAGTTCCCCATGGCGTTCATGAAGGCATTGCTTGGCGCGAACCTGAGGATACCTGAGAAGGGCGGCGTTGCCATATCGCTCAAAGACGGGGACAAGGAGCGCGCCGCGCCGCTTGCCGAGGCGCTGCAGGCAATGGGCTTTGACGTGTATGCCACTCCTTCCACCGCCACGCACCTGCACAAGAACGTGATAATGCTCCGGAAGATTGACGAGGGGGAGCCCAATATCCTGTCGGAAATCCGCAAGGGGAAGATACATCTTGTGTTCAACACCCCGAAAAAGGGCAAGGTGGCAAGCACGGACGGCTTCAGAATCAGGCGTGCGTGCCTGGAGCACGGAATCCCGTGCATCACGAATTTCGAGGCGTGCGAGGCGCTGGCGCAGGCGATGGTGCATGCGCACGGCAAGCTGCCGTCAGTTGGGAGGATTGAGGATTACGGAAAAAAGTAAGCTTGCGAAAAAAGACCTTGCGATTGCCTTACTGCTCCTTTTATCCGCCGCCCTGCTTGCCTATATCGCCTTCCTTCCCGCGCCGCCGTGCGCGGGCTGCAATGCGGCCGTTTCCTTTGTCTTCTCCCCCGGCGCGGAGGGGGAGGTGGTTTCCTTCATCCGCTCCGCGCAGGAAAGCGTGGATGTGGAGATGTATGTTTTCACGTCGGACGTGGTTGCGCGCGAGCTTGGCGGGGCGGCGAAGCGCGGCGTGAGGGTGCGCGTCCTCATGGAGCCGCGCGTGACTGACAGCAGGAAACAGAGGATGTTTGACACGCTCGCCGCGCTTGGCTGCGAGGTGCGCTGGGCGAGCTTCGAGTACAAGCTCACGCACTCGAAATTCATGCTCGTGGACGGCAAGCGCGCGCTTGTGGGCAGCATAAACTTCTCGGAAAGCGCGCTGAATTACAACCGCGAGACGGCAGTCGAGATTGAAGGGGAGAAAGTGGCTGAGCTTGCGGCTGTTTTTGAAGAGGACTGGCAAAAGGCGGGCTAGGGGCAGGTGCCTGCATTCGAAGAAGACTGGAGGCGGGCGCGGCTACTTTTTCGGCGGCTTCTTGCCCTTGCGCTTCTTTTCCTTTTTCTTTTGCATGAGAGCCTTGGCGACGCGCGCCTTCATGGCGTCAATCTCTATCCTGACGCTTTTCTCGAAAGACGCGCGCCCAGCGGCCTCCACCTTGCTGCCGTCGGCAAGAAGCATGGGTCCTTCCGACATGGAAAGCGCAATCGGCTTGCATGCCAATGGCTGCTTCTTCTCCTCCTGCTTGTGCTCTTCCTTCTTCCTTTCGGCAAATCCCTGCATGAGGGCGGTTCGGAGACTGCATTTAAAAAATGTAGTGGAAATAAGGGAATGGAGGCATCTTTTGTGGCTAGTGTAATCAAGCGTGCGCTAGTGAGCGTTTGGGACAAGAAAGGCGTTGCCGCCTTTGCAAAAAGGCTGTCCGCGTGCGGGGTGGAAATCATATCCACCGGAGGCACTGCAAAGCATTTGCGCGAGAATGGCGTGGGCGTGCGCGAGGTGTCCGACCTCACGGGCTTCCCTGAAATGTTCGAAGGCAGGGTGAAGACGCTGCACCCGAAGATACACGGGGGCATACTTTACAGGCGCGGCCATGCCGAAGACGTTGCGCAGGCGCAAAAGAACGCGGTGGAGGGCATCGACCTTGTCGCGGTGAACCTTTACCCTTTCGAGCAGGTGGCGGGGAAGGAAGGCGCAAAATACGATGAAGCGGTCGAGATGATAGACGTTGGAGGCCCGGCAATGGTGCGCGCGGCGGCCAAGAACCATGAAAGCGTCGCAGTGGTGGTGGACCCCAAGGACTACGATTGGGTGGCGGCAGCCGTTGAAAAGGGCGGGGAAATCCCGCTGAAGGAAAGGCGCGAGCTTGCCCTGAAGGCGTTTGCAAGGACGTCAAGCTATGATGCCGCAATCTGCAGGTACCTCTCGGGCGCGCTGAAGGACGACTTGTTCCCGGATTTCCTGGAGATGAAGTTCGAGAGGGCGTATGGCCTCCGCTACGGCGAGAACCCCAGCCAGCAGGCGGCGGCTTACAGGATACTGGGAAGGGCCAGCATTTTCGATTCTGTGATTTATGCCGGAAGCAAGCTGATGTCTTACAATAATTTTTTGGATGCGTCGTCTGCCTTCTCGCTCATCCGCGAGTTCAAGGACGAGGTGGCGACAGTCATCCTGAAGCACAACAACCCGTGCGGCGGGGCGGAAGGCAGGACGCTGGAGGAAAGCTATGCGCGCGCGCATGCGTCGGACCCCGAGTCGTCCTTTGGCGGCATAGTGGCTTTCTCGCGCAGGCTCGACGTTGCCACTGCAAAGGCGATTGGCACCAAATACTTCGAGGTCATCCTTGCCCCGGGCTTTGAGCCTGAGGCGCTGGAAATCCTCAAGCAGCGCGAGACGCGAAGGATACTTGACGTTTCGAACCTGTGGGGCCAGTCGGCGGAAAGGGCGGTGGAGTTCCGCTACATAGTGGGCGGCATGCTCTACCAGGGCAGGGACCCGGGCATCTACGACAAGGGCGCGATAAAAGTCGTTACCAAAAAGCAGCCCACCGCGGAGCAGCTGGAGGATTGCTACTTTGCCACCAAGTTCTCCAAGCACATAAAGTCCAATGCCATTGCGATTGCGAAAAACAGGCAGCTTGTGGGCGTGGGCGCAGGGCAGATGAGCAGGGTGGATGCGTGCAACATTGCCGTCCAGAAAGCGCTGAGGCACGGGTTTGACCTCAGGGGAACGAGCGCGGCATCGGACGCGTTCTTCCCGTTCCCCGACGGAATTGAGGCGCTTGCGACCGCAGGCGTGGAGTGCGTGGTGCACCCGGGCGGCTCCGTTAAAGATGCCGAGGTGATTGCCGCCGCGGACAGGCTTGGCGTGGCAATGGTATTCACGGGGAGAAGGCACTTCAAGCACTAGTTCTGGGGCGTTTTATGGCGGAAGGCAAGACTGCGCTATTTATCGGTCGTTTTCAGCCCTTCCACAAGGGGCACTTGTTCGCCCTGCGCTACATTGCCGCAAGAAGCGCGCGCGTTTATATCGCGATAGGCAGCGCACAGGAGAAAGAGACCGAGAAGAATCCGTTTTCCGCGCGCGAGAGGAAAGAAATGATGCGCGCTGTGCTTGCGACGGAGAAGCTGGCGAAGAAGTGCAAGCTGTTTCTTTTGCCGGACATTCCCGATGATGGAAAGTGGGTGGCGCATTTGGATGCGCGCGTGCCGCGCTATGATGCTTGCTATTCGAATAATGCGCTGGTCATCCGCCTCATGCGCGCAGCAGGGAAGGAAGTTGCGCGCGTGCCCTTGCTTGCGCGGAAAAAATACAGGGGGAAGCTGGTGAGGGAGAGGATGCGCGCTGGGAAGGAGTGGAAGTCGCGCGTGCCTGAGGCTGTGAGGAAAAAGATGGGGGGCGTGCGCGCGTGATAGGAAATGCTTGTTTTGGCTGATGCGAAATGTGCCCCTTTAGGAGCATATTTCGCGGTTCTGTGCCCTTATAGGAGCATATTTATAAGCATTGCCTGCGCCAATGCAGGCATGGCAACCCCGACGAAAAGTGAGATACTTGGCTTCTCGCCGATAAACAGCGGAGGCATTGAGGAGCTTCCCGCATTCAAGCGGGAGGATTTTGAAGCCCTGGAAAAGGATGTCAAAACCGGGCTTATTGTGTCGGTGACGGGCTTGCGGCGCGTTGGAAAAAGCACCATGGTAAAGCAGCTGCTGGGCAAGAACTCGTTCTATTTCTCGTTTGACGAGAAGAAGCATGCAAACCCTGAAACGCTCAAGCGCGTGGTGGAGGTTTTCTGCCAGGAGAGCGAGCGCCCGCTGATTGCGCTGGACGAGGTCTTCAGGGTGGATGATTGGGCGGGCGTGATAAAGAGGTACCATGACCAGAAAAGGGCAAGGTTCATAGTAACTGGCTCGTCGTCAACCATGATACGGAAAGGGGTGGAAAGCCTTGGCGGGAGGATGCTTGAGAGGCACCTGCCGCCATTCAGGTTTGGCGAGTACCTGGGGCTGTCCGGAAAAAAACCGGAGTGCCTGCCGCTTGGGAAGATTTTCAAATCGAAAAGGCATGATGAGGAGCTGGATGGGTTCCTCCGGAAGGGAAGCTTCCCGGAAGCCGCTGCAATGGATGCGGCGGACGCCTCGAGATATATCAGGACGAGCACTGCGGAGAAAATCGTATTTGACGACATCCCGGCGATTTTCAGGGTGGAATACCCGTCAAAGCTGTACGACCTGTTCAGGCTGTGCGCCACGAATTCGGCAAACCTTTTCACCGAGGTGAATTTTGCCGAGGCGCTGCAGGTGAGCAGGCACGCGGTGTCCGATTACATGCTCTATCTCCAGAAGGCATACCTTGTGGATGTTGCCTATGCCTTTGGCTCTGCGCAGAAAGCGCTGCGGAAGCAGAAAAAAGTCTATGCCGCATGCGCATCCCTTTACAACGCCGTTGCGGAAAACGCGACGGCGGGGCAGGCTGCCGAAACCGCGGTGCACGACAAGCTTGCGCACAAGAAGCCTTCGTTTGCCTACGACGAGCGCAAGCGGGAAGTGGACTTCATATGCGATTACCCGGTGGAGGTCAAATACCAATCGTCCATCACAAGCCAGGACACCGCGAACATCCTGGAGTTCATGCGCAGGCAGGGGAAGGATTTCGGCGTTGTGGTGACAAAGGACCTGTTCGATGAGAGGGAATACGGCGGGAAACGGCTCCTGATCATCCCGCTTGACGTTTTCCTGCTTGCGAAACTGTGAACGGGCGCAAGGATGCGCAGGGGAAAGGAATGGAGAAGCAGGTGTCAAAAGAGGCACGAAAAACAATTATGGGGACTTGACTTCCGCCCCTTCCACCACCGCGGCAATCGTGCGCTTGGCGGCATCCGCCTTTTTCGCGTCGGTGCCAGCGTCAAGCGTTACCGTTATTTTGCCGCCTGCGGATGAGACCGCGCCCTTCACGCCGAGCGAGGCGAGCAAGGCTTCCGCGCGGCGCGCGTCGTCGGAGATTATTTCATGCACCTTGATGGAGTAGATTACCTGCTCGCCTGCGAGCGGGTGGTTGAAGTCGACGACCACTCTTCCCGAGGTGACGCTCTTCACGCGCGCGATGGCGCCGTCAAGCGTCACCATCATGCCAGGCGCGGGGCGCACTTCGTTCTTGAAGAATTCCTTTTCCGCAATGAGGCGCACAAGCGCGCTGTCGCGCTGCCCGAACGCCTTTGCAGGCTCGATGGCAAAGTCCTCGCTTTTCCCCGGCTGGGACTGCAGGATTGCCTCTTCCATGCCGGGGATGATGGTGCCAGAGCCGAATACCGCATAGCGGGGGCCGTAGATGGCGGAGGATTCCCACAGGCCGGCCTGCTTCGCAACCGCCTCGTCGGTGGTGTCGAAAACCTGGCCCGTCTTTGCCATCCTTCCGGTGTATTCCAGCCTGACCACGTTGCCTTTTTTCACTGATGCCATGCATTCGCCGCAGATATCAAAACAAAACGGTTTTTTAATGATGATGGTCAGATTACTGCCTGTTGGAAGTGGGAGAATGGAAAAGAAAACCATGTACATTGCAATATTCGCGGTCGTGATAGTGGCGCTTTTCATCATCGAGCCGTTCGCGATAGGCATGCTCCAGTCCGCCGGAAAGGCGCAGGGCGCATCGGGGGAGGGTTCGGCATCATCCAGCCTGGACGGCACGGCAAGCGCCAGCATAACCATCGTGAGGTACGAGCCTTACCTGATTGTAAGCGGGAACGCAAGCGGCATCGAGGCGGTGAAGGAAAGGCTCGTTGCGGAAGGGCTTGCGACCTATGCGATGTGGAGCGGGGACAGCATGGTATTGAGCCTGAAAAGCTCGAAAGACGTGCCTGCGGCGGCATCCGAGTTCGAGGAGGCGAATGCAAGCGCGCTTGCCACGGCATACATTTCCACTTCCCCGAAAGTCACGGTGACTGGCGGGGACGGGGCGGTTTCCGAGGCGGAGGGCACGAGCATGAGCATGCAGATGAGGCCCGTTTACGAGGAAGGCTCCACGCACGAGGCGCAGTTCGCCGTGCGCGTGGACGGCGGGCAGGTGACGGGCATGGGCTCGGTATCGATAATGCCCTCGGTTGTGTCGGGCGCGCAGGCGGAGGCGATGGTTTCCTCCCCCCCGCAGGCAACATACAGCGTGGCAGTTGCATGGAAGGGCAGGGCGATGGCAAAGCAGCTTGCGGCGGAATCTGGCGCAGCCTACAAGGAAAGGTCGTTCGTCTATGCCGCAAATGCGAGCAAGGAGGCGCTTGACATCGCGGTTGCGGGCAACCCATATGTGACAGGCACGCAGCCCGGCATTGTGAGCGTGCAAAACAGCTACACGGACAGCGAGGAAATCGGGAGGGCGCTCCTGGCAGGCGGCTATGCCGCGGTGTTCCCCGACTCCATTGCAACGTTCTCCAATGGCAGCGGCAGGCAGGCCGCGGAGGCGCTTGTGGCAAATCTCACCGCGGCGAACATAAGCGCGTCCCTGAGCGCAGACTGGGCGGGGAAAATACTCGTGCCATCGGTGCTTTCCAAGGATGGGAGGAGCTACTTCGGCCCATCGGGGGGCATCGAGCTTCTCATCGAGGGCACGGGCGCGCCTGCCGAAAACGTGACGTCCATGAACGTGAGCGTGGACTTCGAGGCGGCGGGAAGCAGGATAGTGCGCGTGACTGCCGTGAATCCGGCGTGAGGGCGCGCGATGGCGCGAGGGCATGTTTATAAATTTCTGCGGATTTTCTATTGCGCACAAGAGCGAAAGCACGGGAGATAGCCCATGGCAGACAAACCCAGCCCTACCGACGCGCGGACGTACTACCACCGCGGCAACACGCTCTACGAGAAGGGCGACTACGACAAGGCCATCGAGGCTTACAACACAGCAATCATACTGAACCCCACCTTTTCCGAGGCATACTTCAACAGGGGGCTGTGCCAGTACAACCTGAAGAACTTCGACAAGGGGATTGCGGACTACTCCAAGTCGGCGGAGCTTGACCCGAAGAACCCGGTAATATACAACAACCGTGGCGACGCATACTACAGGAAGCAGCAGTTCAACGAGGCGATAGAGGACTATGACCGCGCGCTTGCCCTGAACCCCAAGTACCTGAAGGCTTTCTACAACAGGGGGCTTGCTTACGCGTGCCTGCAGGACTACGAGAAGGCGGTGGAGGACTTTACCGAAGTGGTAAAGCTGAACAGCAGCTTTTCAGAGGCATATCACATACGGGGATTGGCGTACGACTACCTCAACCAGCTGGACAAGGCGATTGCGGACTACGACAAGGCAATAGAGCTCAACCCCCAATTCACGGAAGCTGTGAACCACCGCGACATCGCCAAGGGCAAGCTTGCGGGGGGCGGGGGCACGCAGGCAATCGGCGCAGGGGACCCCAACCAGCAGAACCAGGGGATAAACGCCGCAAAGCTCCTCACCAAGCCCACCATGAAATTCGACTCTGTGGCGGGCATGCACAAGATGAAGGAGGAGATAAACGAGGCAATCGTCTATCCGCTGCTCAAGCCCGACCTGGCGAAGAAATACGGCAAGCTGGCGGGAGGGGGCATCATGCTCTACGGCCCGCCGGGATGCGGAAAGACGTTCATCATGAAGGCGGCGGCAGGGGAATGCCAGTCGAACTTCATCAACGCGAAGATATCGGACATCGTGGACATGTACGTGGGCAACACCGAGAAGAACCTGCACAACATATTCGAGACTGGCAGGAAGAACGCGCCCTGCATCATCTTCTTCGACGAAGTGGAGGCGATGGCAGGCAGGCGCGAGGACATGGGGCAGTCGAACGCGCACATGAAGATGGCGGTCAACCAGCTGCTTTTCGAGATGGACGGCGTGGAGTCCAACAATTCCAACGTGCTCGTGGTGGGCGCGACCAACGCGCCTTGGGACGTGGACCCTGCGCTGAGGCGCTCGGGGCGCTTCGGGAAGGCAGTCATAATCCCGGAGCCGGATTTCAAGTCGCGCGCGGAAATCATCAAGCTTCACGTCAGGAAGGTGCCCGCGGCAAGGGGCATATGCTACACGAGGCTGGCGCTTGCCACCGTGGGCTATGCGTCCGCCGACCTCAAGTCCGTGGTGGAGGAGGCTGCGGCGATACCCTGGAGGACGGCTTTCAAGACCGGCCACCAGCGGCCGGTCAACACGGAGGACTTCATCGCCGCGATAAAGAAGAAGAAATCCTCGCTGCCGCCATGGTACGCGCAGGCGAAGAAGCAGATAGGCTCGCAGGAGGAGAAGACCGTGGTGGACGGCAAGGAGCATGTGAAAATCACGGAGAGCAAGCTCGCAAGCGCGGAAAAGGAGGCGTTCAAGGAGCTCCTCGACATCATCAAGCGCAGGAACGAGATATGGTACAAGGCATATGCCTGGATAATAAGGCACGCGGGGCTTTACCTGCCCATACCCTTCTAAGGTGGATTTGGTGGCAAGACGCATCCGCTTCGCCCTTTTCCTCGCGCTCGCCCTCCTGCTGCCTTCGGCTTTTGCGGACGATGTCGCCGGCCAGCTTGCGGATTTCGGCAGCGGGCTGGATGCGAAGATAACCATCAAGGACGAGGCGCTGCTCGTCAGCCCGCAGGTAGTGATGGTGGATGCCGACATACGCAACCCCAATGACGAGCCCATGTCGGTCTATCTCATCAGGCAGGGGGAAGGCGGCTGGGAAATCGTGAATCTCCTTGGCGCGCTCGCCCCGCATTCCAGGAACAGCATCGTGCTTGAGATAACGGTGCATTACGAGAAGAAGACGTCTGCGCGGACAAGGTATGCGATTGTCGGCAGGGGCGACACCGGCGGGCTGTACGGGGCTTTTTTCGAGATAGAGGAGGACTGGTCGGGCTATGAGAAGGAGATACGCGACAGCCTGACGGGCATGGTGCTTGTCTGGGTGCCAGCGGTCGCGCTGGTGCTCATCGTGCTGCTTTTCCTCGCTGCCAGGTATGCGTATTCCACCAAGAGCCCGGAAAGCGTGAAGGGGGAGTACACGCTGGGGACGCTCGTCATGCCCAAGGTGGCTGACAGGCCGTTCGAGGAAAAGGTTGCAGGCCTCATCATGCATCCGGTCACGCTGCTGTTCGAGCTTGCCTGCGTGGGCATGCTGGTGTGGATAATGTTCGAGTCGCTGTCGCAGTCGGGCGGGGCTGATGATGCCGGCAAGATAATGCTGCTGTCGGCCGTCGGCTCGCTCGCCATCCCGCTGCTTTACTTCATCGCCGCGTGGTATTTGGAGAAGCGCGAGGAGGGCACGCCCTTCCGCTTCTTCGCCGCGATGTTCGTCTGGGGCATGTTCGCCGCCTTCCTGTCGCTGCTTGCAAGCTCGGGCGTGATATCGGAGCTTGGGGGGCAGGACATCGCGCCCTACGTGATAATCGCCACCATGCTGGTCTCGCCCATAGTGGAGGAGACGTTCAAGGGCATGGGCGTGCTGTTCATATCGGGCCACCACGAATACAAGGACACGCTCACCGGCCTGCTGCTGGGGTTCACCTGCGGCGCGGGCTTCGCCTTCGTGGAGAACTGGTTCTATTTCGCGTTCAAGGCCAACCCGTTCGACATGGGGCTTGTGGCGTGGGGCTCGCTCATACTCTACCGCTCGTTCTTCAACACGCTTGCGCACGGCTGCTTCACCGCGGCGGTTTCCACGCCGATTGGCTATGCAAGGAGCATCGGGAAGCTCAAGCCCGTCGCGCGCCTCGCGTTCGTGCCGGGGGTGTTCCTCGCGATTGCCATACACGCGATATACAACATGTCCGCGCTTGCGGACAGCTTCATGGTAGGGGGGAGCCAGGTGCCGTTCTACGTGTTCAACCCCATGCTCATCATACTGCTTGCCACCGTGTTCTTCCTGGTGCTCGTGTTCGCCCTGATTGACGAGAAGCGGCGCAGGGCGGTTGAGAGGGCAGCGGCGGCATACGGATGACGCATGCGCAACCAATAATAAGCTGAGCGGAGGAAATGGGAATATGGAGAATATTCGCGCGCAGGCAAGCACTGAGATACTGATTTTGGTAGGCCTGGCGCTTTTCCTGCTTCTCCCCGTGCTCATCTATGCATACGGGAAGGTGAATGTTTCCGGCGAGGACTTGGCGGTGCAGAAGGCGGAGTTCGCCGCGCACCGCCTTGCCTCGCTTTGCGATTCCGTGGGCTACCTTGGCGGCGGGGCGGCGATAGTGGACGAGATAGAGGTGCCGCCTTACGTGAGGAACGTGTCGGTGAACGGCAGGGACATAATATTCGAGATGGACTCGACCGCGGGAAGGAAGCAGATAGTGGCGGGCACGGCGTTCGAGCTTGAGGGCGCGGGATTGGGGAATGTGAAGAAGGCGGGCACCTATTTCATAAAGGTGAGCGCGCTTCCAGTCGCGCGCACAGGCAAGGCGCAGGTCGAGCTGAGGCTGGGTTGATATTATGGGTTTGCGCGCGCAGGGCGCCACACAGTTGTCCTCTAGGCTCGGGCGGGGCGCGATTGAGTTGAGCTCTTGCTCAATGTGCTTTTTGCCGAGCAAAAAGCATCAGACACAGAGCAGCGGCTCTGTGCTGACTGCAGGCACCTTGGTCGGCCAAGGCGCCACCGAATACCT